>ENA-OWOF01000584-OWOF01000584.1-gut-metagenome-genome-assembly--contig:-NODE-584-length-12050-cov-5.482001_pt1 | contig 12050 bp, 12 predicted proteins | sample MGYA00248255_ERZ651790 | MGnify/ENA primary metagenome ERZ651790 (study PRJEB26908, sample SAMEA4031711) | gut metagenome | biome: gut; feature: normal infant; material: stool | place: China | collected 2015...
CAGCGGTGGAAGTTATTTTATCTATCAATGACTTGCCTTCAACTCCTTGTCCCATTTCAGGAGTCGCTGATACTCTTTCTTGGTAATTCGCATAAAGCTACCATGCTGAGGACCCGTTACGCCCTTGATATCAACAGGATCTGAGAAATTGCGGAGATACTTATCTGCCTTACAGATACGATAGTGCTTAGGCTGATCGCTATACTGGATATAAGCTACACGCCAGGTATCATCGCCCATCAACTGGAAGGCAGAGCTGCCTTCGCAATTCTTCTTGCCTTCGAAACTTACGTAGTCGTTCTCTACCGGTTCGCCCCATCCGTGGTTCAAGTGCTTGCTGGTAGCAGTATAGATACCAGGTTTTCCACCTTCCTTCTTGATAAGCATGTGGTAAAGACCATCGCTCTTCAAGAAGTTGATGTCAGCATCAATGGTAGCATATCCCCAATCGAAGAGAAGCTTTGGAGTAGTAATCTTGGTGAAAGACTTGTCTGCATAGCTATAATACATTCTATCGTATTTTTCCTCCGCACGATTAAGCATAGAATAATAGATCATGTATCCACCCTTCTCACCATTTTCCCAACGATAGTCAGGATCCCAGAAAATCTGAGGAGCCCAGACACGGTTGATGGTACTCCAATCCTTGTAAGGAGACTGAGCGGTAGCTGCATCGCAGAAATTCTGCATACCCTTACGATAATCGAAAGTTACACTGGTCCAGTGAATGAGGTCATCACTCTTCAAGAGATCAATACCATAGTTATCCCACTTATGGCTTTTTGCCACACACATATCCGTGGTCACCATTATATATCCCTTTCCATTATGGGTACGGGTGATATAGGCATCGCGGGTTCCTCCTTCGATACGCGCATGCTCTGCAGGATCGAAGATAGCTTTTCCATCATTAATGTCCTGATAGTTGTAGCCATCACGAGATACTGCATACGCGGTCCACTCTCCCTTATCACTCATGTGACAATAGAGATAACCATAATCACCCTTTACTAAATTCTGTGCTGTCATTGGCATGAAAGTAGCCAAAGCCAGGAGTACTGTTGATAATTTCTTCTTCATTATTTTTAATTTGTTAGTTGACAATTATAAGATGATGCTGCAAAATTACAACATTTTCCAGAAATTACCAAACCCTAAAGCCCATATAGCTATCAAAATGATGAAAAGTACTCCTTTTTGAACGATTTTGTACCTTTTATACCTGGTCACTACAATTCTATGGTCCTACAGTAACCATCGTTACCTTTTACTTCAACCGCATGTTCATTCCACCCGTATATGTATTTATATTCCGGAGGCAGGATAATATTGCCCCTCCTGTCCAATAGTCCATACAAACATTTCTGTATGCCTATCCTGCATTGGGCATAATCACCTCGGAAGTTAGAGATATGCGCGTAAATGGGTTTCACGATGATGTCATTCATCACCCTCAGTCCCCATCTGCCATCCTGCTGGAAAGGCTCTACATTCTTCAGATATTCCTTCAGTTGTTTGGCTGTCATTTTCTTCCTTGCCGTATTTGCCTTCTTCACCGTTACCATCTCATCATTCACGGCAATGATGTTCTGTATCTTCTTCACATAGGTTGGAATGATACCCTTGCCTGCCCTCAAACCAGCAAACATACTCTCCCAGTTACGAGGCTTGTCAGGCAAGCCGAACTTGCGGTAGTTACCTACGTTGTCGATGATCATGCACACCTTATCCTTGTTCTCATGGTTGATGCGCAACCCACGCCCCACCATCTGCAGATACTTGGCTAGCGACAGCGTAGGACGGGCCATTTGGATAAACTCTACGTCAGGACAGTCAAACCCCTCATCGAAGAGGTTCACGTTCACCAGACAGTCTATCTCGCTGCGCCTGAAAGCCTCCACCATTTCCTGGCGTTTCTTGGCAGGCGTCTTGCTGTCCAGTGCCACGCTTTTCAGTCCGAGGGCATTGTAACAGGCGGCTATCGCCTGGGCATGGTCGATGTCAATGGCATATACGATACCCTTCTTGCCGTCAGCGTATTTCTTCACGCTGTCGTAGAGGCGCTGGATGGTCTGCGGAATATTCAGTTTCTCGTCCATCTCCTTGATGGCATAATCGCCATCGCTGCCTCGTCCTTTCAGCTGGTTCACGGTCATCTGATCGTTGGAGTACTTGCCGATCACCACGTAGTCGTAAGGTGCCAGATACCCACGCAGGATAAAGTCGTTGGTACATGGAGATTTCAGCAACATCCCAAACAGTCTGCCAAAGGATTTCTTGTTCATGCGGCATGGAGTGGCCGTCATACCGAGTTTCAGAGCCTTTCTGTTCCTGTCAAACAGGTCTTGATAGGAGGTTGCTATGGCGTGGTGCGCCTCATCCACAACGATGAGTCCTGGCGTACACTCCGCCCCTTCCAGTTCTTCGACATGTCTGCTCAACCATTGAATGGAGAGCACCCTTATCCTTACTTTCGCTTTCAGCTCCATTTCCTTCTCCCCATAGTCCAGGCAGAATCTGTCGAGCGTCTGCTGCATCTGCTCCACCAATTCACGGCGGTGCGCCACAATCCACACTTCGCCCGTGTCATGGTTATCAAGAAACCATTTCACCACAGCCGCCATCACATAGGTCTTTCCCGTACCTGTCGGCATCTGCACCATCACCGAACTGCCTACCTTCTCCTTCTTCCCATTCTCATTATAGAATGTACTGGTAGAAGCGGTGGTCAGCACGTTGATGATATCCTCCAGCATCCTCTGCTGATAATCAAACAGCTTGATTTTCTTCATCAAAAGAAATTATATGAGAAGCCAATAGCCAACAAGATGAGCCGAGCTTTTATTCAAAGCTCAACCCATCTTATCGTATATAATTAAAAATCTAAAGTCTTATTCTTTTGTGTTTCTCAGATATTAGGTATTAAAGCGTGAGAAGTGGAGCCTTCCTTAAGGGTAAGGAAGGTTTCTGTCCCCTACAAGGGGAACCGAAAGGGTCGTAAAGACTATTGAAGGTAGGTTTTCGAAAAAGCCTTTTTTAATGGTAAAGAAGGACAGGATGATTTTAGAGGGCATCAACTCCTCAGTAATCTCATTAAAGCAGGTCGATTGCCATAGTTATATTCTATTTCCTCCACAAAATCCAAGATGAGTTTCTTGGAAACCTCACAACAAGTGTACATGCCCTTGATGTCATCCACTATATAGTCATAGCTCTTCGATTTAGCGTAACTCAGATGCATCCGTAATTCTTCGATTACATGGTTGGGATATCAACTCCTCAAATCGGAACACAGAGGTCAACTGGTCAAAGTACTCATCATCCACCAATCTCTTATACTCGTAAGTATGATGCTTAATCTGCTTGTCAAGATCAGCGAGATAAGTATCAGCATCCGCCAATCGGAAGTTGATCGCCTCACGGATATGGTCGAAGAAGCAAAGACAACAATCAACGTATGCCTCCATCTTCTCTATCTCCGCCATCTCTTTCTGTGCCATGGCAACAGATTCCAAAGAAGTCGCTTCATCTCTCAGCACCTGCGCTAACTCTTTCTCTACTTCATAAGTAAGGAAGTCATCGCCATCGTACTCTTGGTAGGCATACACCTCCAAGTGGATGTATTCATCAGCCACGAAGCGCAGGTAGTCCAGCCCACTCCTCACGGCATTCTCATAGTCCTTGTCATCCACCCAAGCCTTGAATTGTTTGTATTTTGGATAGAATTGTATCATCGTTTTACTTAACAAGTAAATTCATACCAAGAAGACGTATAAAGGTTTCAACCTCTAAGGTTCTTTTTGAAGCCCTGCATCACCTTTTCGAAGCATTCCTTTGTTTCCAAATTCTGACATTTAGAAGTCGGATGCCAAGATAGCTACTTAATGTGTTATTACCTTACGCTGTAATGGTGATATACGGCAATAGTGTACAAAACGGCAAAATTACATCTCAATCGATTTATTTTTCTTCCACTTAATTACACCGCATTTATCTAACAATTACTTTTTCGTTTATATTTACTGATAAACTTATTGGAAATAAAATAAATATTGCCTTTCGCACGTGTACAAGCAACATAGAATTTATTAAGAGTCTCAGCTTTCAATTCCTTCAATTTACCAGCATTATAAGCTTTCAAAGTTGTATCATTGAGGACAATACAAATATCACAAAAATCATCTAGACCTTTAGATGCTCCCCAATTAAAAGCATAACAATTATATTTACGACTTTCGCTAAAAAACAATTTTACAATTGTTTTGTCATTATACAGTTCTATAGCTTCAGTTTCATTATCAACCAATTTTATTTCTACCTGATCACAACGATGCGACTTCATTGGTATTCCTAGTTCATTCGTTACAAAGTCACAAACTGTAGGAGAACATCTATAGCTCATATTAAGAGTTGTTGTATCAACAAGTAATTTTGTCTTTTCCCAAGTTTTTATATACCGATTAATATCTTTATATAGTGATATATTAACATTACCATCCTTACTTGTATCAAATGTGTGCTGAAAAAAATCACCGACAAAGAAAACATCAATATTGAGAGGTAAAATTGCTGCAATAAGATTAAAATCATGTCCACCAAGATCTTGTACTTCATCGAACATAAAACAATCATAAAAGCGTTCAATCCTCTCCCGAATACTATTCAAACACCTTACTTGACATAATTTGGCCAATCTATTATGATAAAGACATCCCCCTCTTGTCATATAAAACAGAGGATTATCCCTTTTTAATCGTAATGTATTACTATCAGGCATTTTCCAAAAAACACCTGTAGCAGACCAAGAATCTTTCAAAAACGGTCTATAGCAAACCCTTATTAAAAATTGGAAATATGATAGCAACGTTATATTTTGAGGTTCATATCCAAATTTACGAATTATCTTATTTTTCAGATGAGCCACATTATTTTCTGTATACGTCACCACAAGAAACCTTTGTTGCAGATTTAATCTTTCAATCATATAAGATGACTTACCAGAGCCTGCAACTGCAAGAATTAATCTTCTATCCATTTTATTGCTTTTTGAATATACAAAGGAACCACTAAATCATTTGCATGAGCTTCAAGAATTCTAAATGCAGCTTCTGTTTTATTCGCAAGCATGTAACCCAATGGCGTATTCTTTATTAAATTATGAAATTCTTTATTAAGCATTTCTTTATTATCATTATAAACACAAACTTCAAAGGTATTTTTTGTATCATTATCATCAGAAAATACCATTATGTTTTCAGCAATATAATCCCTATAATTTTCTACAATATTAGAATTATAGTCATAATCATTATCTGTTATAACCGCAACTTTTATATTAACCAATTTAGCAATTTCCAAATATCGCTTAAAACATTTACCATCTACAGCAATTACACCTATGCCACTATCAGCAAATTCTTTTCCTGTGGTTTTCTTAAACATAGCTTCCATCAAGATAAATTCAGCATCACCCTCGACAAGTATAACTTTATTAGATAGGACAAACTGCAACATATTATTATCAGGAGCCTTCATAAAGAATTTCGCAGTTTCGGTCGTTAATCCGGATAAACTGATAGGATTATCAGACAAACTATTCATTAGAATACACTTTTTAAGATTCAATCGAGTACTTATCAAATCACTATGTGTTGAAATGAACAATTGTCGATTTTGAGTACCTTTGATTATTTCTATCAACTTAAGCATATTCATATAACTAAGATGGGTTTCAGGTTCTTCTATTAAAACAGAATCAATTTCATTAATTGCATTGTTTAACGCCAATTCCGTTTTTATAAAACATTGTTTACCAGTACCTTTATTCTCTATGGGAACATTGTTTTCCTCAAGATTAATACCCGTTTCTATATTATCATCAAAAGTATCCTTTATACTAAACCTATATGGCGCTAACTCCATACTATACTTTTCAAGCACTTTTGACTGAAAATCCTTTTTTGCAGTATGATAGGCATGTCTATTACTAACACGCTCATTATCGGACACCTTACTAATATAAATATTATGTACATACTCACGCATAGCATAGGGACTTCCTATTTGAGAATTATCAATGAAAATGTCCTTCAACCATTTTGTATAACCATTATATGACTCTCCAGAAAATGTTTCAAAAGTAATACAGAAGAACTCTAATGGGAAAACGGCATTTGGGTTTCTAAAAATTTCCGAAATTTGGCGACTATATCTAGAATCATACTTACAGAGCATTCTTATACCAAATGCGTTTATGTGTTTACTATTATTATTTCCATTTAATCTCGGCTCTTGTTCATTATCATTGAAAAACAATTCAACATACATTTCTGGGATTTTGGTCATATCTCTGTCTATCATAAACTGAGAAATGGCATTAACATTAAATAAATGCTCTACACCTATAGTTTCAACACGATGTCTACTACCATGGGAAACAAGATCTATTGCTTGTAATATTGAGCTTTTACCTGATTCATTATCTCCAATCAAAATATTCATATCAGGCATGACATCTAATTCCAAATGAACAAATCGCTTAAAATTATGCAATATTATTTTTCTTATTCTTCTCATTTTTTATTCCATCTTTACATATCAATTATTCCTCTTTTCCACCAATTACATTCTTGATAATTTCATCAACAACATAATCAAAGTAACGAGCCTTTAAATACGTATTGTTACGTCTCATAACTTCATCAACATTAAACTGATCAATTATATGAGTAACAAAGAATGAGCTTTTACTTAAGGGCTTGTTTAACCAAGAATCCTCAATTGGTATTGTGAATTCAGGATAATGATTTTTTGTAGATATCAATACGGCATAAAACAAGCCATCTTCATAATCCTGCAAATACTCATTTGAAAGAACCAATGCAGGGTGTGGCAAGATGCTTCCATCAGGCAATTCAAATGGAACCTCTACAATTTCTCCTTGATTTACTCTAGTTACAGCCATTTTGATATTGCTTTAATTGTTCTTGGCGACTTCTTATGCTTATATTGTCGATAATCAATATTCGACAAATCAGGATGTTCCATTTCATCCCAAGATGGGAATTGTGACAACTCTGCGGAAAGTTCAGCTTCCGTCTTAGTACGATACTTACTACGATATTCTTTTACCGGCTTACCATTAAGAATAACTAAGCAAGTGTATAATTTATCAATATCCTTAGAAGAATATATTGCATCCATAAGACAATGTCTCATTTCCTGAACAGACAAAGGAGGCCTTACGACTGGAGTTGGCTCAGCAACCATACCAGCCGCAGCATTATCTTCTGTTATTTTATATCTATTTTCTTCCATACCTTTGTATTTTATGTTAGATGCTGCCAAAATTACGCTTTTTTCTTGAAACCACCAAGAAAATCACAAGAAATCTATAAGTTATCAGCCAATTACTACAAAATCAACAGTGAACTATTAACAGTAAACTATAAACTGCTATTCCCCAGGCGGTACCAGCCCGCACAACATGGCGTAGACCTTTGATGGTCCGACAACCTTATAGCGCAGCGGTTCCGAGCACCGGAGGGCGGTTACATCCTTCCCTTTTCGAGAAGGGAAGGCTTGGTTAGAATGTGGAGCTCTCCTTGCAGGAGAGACGGAGAGGTAGAAAAGTCATCTAAAGGGAGACGGAGGGATTCGAAAAACATCTCTTTTTCGAAGTATTCCTTTGTTTCTATAATTCTGATTTTTAAGAATTCGGATGCAAAGGTAAAGACTTTATGTATTAAAGCCTTATGCTGAAATGGAGATATGCTCACACCCTCCTCTTCCACTCCCCCACATCGCTTATCACGGCCCCGAAGTCGTAGCCCGCCACGGAGAGCATCTTGTCGCGGACGCTCTTCTCCATGCCACCGTCAAAGGGATGGAGGGTGACACCAGAATAACAGTCGCAGAAGCATTGCTCCAATATATCCAGTATGCGGCACATCTGAAGAATGCGGTCCCAGACAGAAGAGGTGTTGATGAGAAGGATGCGAATGGCGGCGTACAGCTGCATCACTGACACCGACTCGTGGTAACGGAAATGATACTGCGCCCTGCCGCTGAGATGATTCTTCTCTAAATATCTTGCACTATACACTTGATGACCTAAGCCATCCACTGCCAACAGGCGATCACCAATCTTGATGATGAGCTGGACTGGAACATAATCTTTCTGGCTGCTCATGAATTCAAACGTTATTTATGTTAAAAACTCGTTCCCTAGCTAGGAAACAAATGCGATGATACGTCACCGACTTTTTATAATTTTGCCAGCGTTAGACAAAAACAACGATGAATTCGTGAAAACAACTAACAATGTCTTATATTAACTAAACAAAGGAAATGTAATTATGAACATCAACATTTTCAATGGCTACCAGTCCACCATGCCTGCTGTCATCAAGTTCCAGCAAATGGTGGACATCATCAGGGGCGACAAGCAGCTCGCCGAACTGACGAAGCGTTACCGCATCACGCACCAGAGGGAGTACAAGAGCCAGTGCTACTGCTTCTCCGTGACCTGCGTCTTCCAGGGTGGCAAGGCGAAGAAGGACATCATCGAGGTGACGGGCGTCGGATTTTCTGACTTCGACCACGTGCCGAAGGAGAAACTAGCCGAACTCTGCGCCAAGCTGAGAGAGGACAGTCACACTTTGTTCTTCCACATCACCGCTTCGGGTGAGGGACTGCGCGTTCTCTATCGCTACGAGATGAAGCCGGGCATGACGCTGGAGGAGCAGATGAAGTTCTATCCCACAGCCTTCCGCCATGGCAACCAGTATTTCTCCGACCTGCTGGGCGTGGAGTACGACGAGCATTGCTGCAACCTGGGCAGACTGATGGGTGCCGCCTACGACCCTGAAGCCTTCTTCCGACCCGATGCCGAACCTTTCAGCTACGACTGGCTGGTGGCACGACAACAGGAGAAGACCCTGCAGGACAATGCCACGGCTCGATTGCGACGGGAGGTGAAGAAGATTGACCGCCTCTACGACGACAAGCTTGCCAAGGAACTGGAGCATGAGAAGAAGACTTATGTGGCGGGCAGCATGAACGAGTATGTGTCGTGCCTCGCCTACAAGCTCAATGCCTTCGGTTTCTCTGCCGATGCCGCCCTGGAGTTCATCCGCCAGGAGTTTCCCGACTACGAGCGCCCGAAGGCTGCCGTGGACAGTTGCTACCGTCAGACTGAGGAGCACGGCAAGCGCAAGCACGAGCTGCAAAACCGTCGCCATGAGGTGGGCAAGTCGGCTTCCGTGAACGACATCATCAAGTTTCTGGGCGAACACGTGGAACTGAGGTACAACCAGATTACCATGAGGGTGGAGTATCGCATGAAGGTAGAAGGCGAAGGAAAGGGCGAGGATTCTTCTGCCCCCAGACTTTGGCAGATCATCAACGACCGTGCGGTCAACACCCTGTGGAGCGAGATGTCGAAGACAAACCGTGCTGCGGTGCAAGACTTCTTCCGTGTCATCGAGAGCAACTATGTGCAGCCGTTCAATCCGTTCATCGACTATCTGGGTAGCCTTCCCGAATGGCACGAGGGCGACACCGACTACATACAGCAGCTTGCCGACAGCGTGACCATCAAGGGTGGCGAGGAGCAACAGAAGCTATGGACCTGCTACCTGCGCAAGTGGCTCGTGGGAATGCTGGCTGGATGGACGCTCGACGACGTGGTAAACAATGTAATCATCGTATTGATAGGCGCACAAGGCTCCGGCAAGAGCACTTGGATAGCAATGGTATTGCCGCCCGAACTGCGCCAGTATTTCTACACCAAGACCAACGCCAGCCGCCTCTCCAAGGACGACCTGCTGGTGCTCGCCACCTATGGACTGATGCTCTGCGAGGAGCTGGACACGATGAAGCCCTCAGAGCTGAACCAGCTGAAGGCTGCCGTCACCATGCTCACCATCGACGAGCGTGCGGCCTACGCCCATTACGCAGAGCATCGCCCCCATATAGCCTCGTTTGCTGCCACAGGCAACAACGTTCAGTTCCTCTCCGATCCTACGGGCAATCGCCGCTGGCTGCCCTTCGAGGTGGAGAGCATCCAGTCGCCCCGTGAGCATCCCTTCGACTATCCCCACATCTATGCCCAGGCGTTGCATCTGCTGCGCTCAGGCTTCAGATATTGGTTTACGCAGCAAGAGATCATCGAGCTCAACCTTCACAACCACAAGTTTGAGGCACCCCGTCTGGAGCGGGAACTCGTTGCGCTCTACTTCGCCCATCCCACCGAGGAACAGCATGGAATATTCATGACCGCCAGCCGAGCCCTTCAGATTATCGGAGCGGGCATCAGCCAGAAGCTCAGTGCCGTATATGTGGGCAGGGCTTTCTGCGAGCTGGGATTCCGCAAGGTGAGGGTGAACCACTGCTGGGGCTATCTCGTGATAGAGCGTGACGGCGACATGATCAAGGCACAGCAAGTACACCTGGCGATGGAGGCAGAGGGCGACTATTCCCAGCAGGATACCGACCCCGACCTGCCCTTCTAGGGGGGGTAGGGTAAGTAAGGGGAGGGTACTTTCTAAGACTTTCCTTATGTAAAGGTTCGTTTACTATAGGAAAGATATAGGATATATATAGACTCCTAGAAAAAGCGATTTCCTACTCACCCTAGTTACCCCCTGGCGTAAACAAGATAGTTACGATAGCTAAGTATTATGGTTACGACCCGTAAGTATCATACTTATGGATCATATCCCTAATAGATATTTCTCTACACGCAAATTTCTTATTGTTTTTTCGGAACACGAATTACACGAATAAGTTGCTTGAAGACGAAAGATTCGTTAGATTCGAGAGATTCGTGTTCAAAATTCAACATTCAACATTAATAATAAAGTCTATGGATTTACGAAGTTACACCAAGCAGGAGTTAGCCCTGCTCTATTTTCCGGATTCCGACCCGGACGTGGCAAGAGCCCATCTAATGAGATGGATAGTAAGATGCACCCAGCTCTATGAGCAGTTGCTGAAGAGTGGATACACCAAGAACAGCAAGGAGTTCAATCCCCTGCAAGTATCCTATATTTTCTTCCATTTGGGAGAGCCCTGATATTTATCAGTGATAATCGTTGAGTATCGTGGAGCAACATTGAGCATCGGTGAGTTGGGAATGAGAAATGTTGTATCTTTGCATTGTGATTCAGAAAGAAGAACATTAACCATTAACACTTAAAAACTATGTTGCTTTACGTACTAAAACTAAATCAGAACGCCAAGATGCCAGAGGCATACGGCAAGTACTACGCCTATCCAGTCATCACGCAGACGGTAGACATCGACGGCCTGGCCGGACACATGGCTAGCCACAACACTCCTTTCTCCAAGGGAGCTATCAAGGGCATGATTACCGATATGGTATCGTGCATCAAGGAACTCACCTTGCAGGGTATCGCAGTGAAGATCGACGACCTCGCCATCTTCTCCATCGGCATCCGCAACAAGGAGGGAGCTGCCTCGGAGAAGGAGTTCACCATCGCCAAGAACATCGACGGCTTCCGTCTCCGTGCTCGTGGCACCGGTGAGTTCAGCGCCAAGACCATCAACCTCGATGCTACGCTGAAGAAGGCCACTGCTCTGTTAGGGGATGGCACCACCCCGGATACCGACAAGGGAACCACTGGTGGCGACAACACCGACCAAGGCGGTAGCGGAACCACTGGTGGCGACAACACCAGCCAAGGTGGTAGCGGAACCACAGGAGGCGACAACACCGACCAGGGCGGTAGCGGAACTACTGGAGGCGATAATGTAAACTTCTAGTAGTCCTAGCCTCCTGGCATCTGAAACAAGAAGAAGCGCATCGGCAGGATGCAGTCCGGAGTAATCCGAGGGCACATCAGGAATGAGTTCATCACTCAACATTGTCAAATCATCGCCCTGAACGGATACTTGCTCATCCTGTCCGCTTCCTTTTGTCTCCCACACGAATCATTAATCATTAATCACTAATCATCATGAAAGTAAACTGGAAATCCGTCATCAATTTCGTCATCACTGTCCTCACCGCCGTCCTCAGCACCTTC
>ENA-OWOF01000590-OWOF01000590.1-gut-metagenome-genome-assembly--contig:-NODE-590-length-11963-cov-3.156402_pt1 | contig 11963 bp, 7 predicted proteins | sample MGYA00248255_ERZ651790 | MGnify/ENA primary metagenome ERZ651790 (study PRJEB26908, sample SAMEA4031711) | gut metagenome | biome: gut; feature: normal infant; material: stool | place: China | collected 2015 ...
GCTTTTCCATTAGTATGGTAACCGAAAGCAAATTCACCGATATATGCTACATTCTTCGGTAAATATAAATCAAGTAGATTGTCGCAGTTACAAAATGCTGAATCACCAATATATTTTACCGTATCGGGAATATCTATAGATGTCAAATTAATTGAAGAATTAGAGTCAATATATGAACCTGAATTATCAAAAAAGGCTCCGTCAGCAATTCCCATAATGTTCTTATTAAACTTAATAGTACCGTCTTGCGGAATATCGCCCTTATAAGAATAAACAACCTTTCCTACATAAACAATTCCGTTATTCTGATTACTGTACCATGTTGTTCCTATAAAGGCATTTTGACCAATACAAAACAAACTTTGCGGAGCCTGTATATTTGTAAGATTCTCCTGATTCAAAAATGCAAGATTAGCAATTCCAAAAGTACCATCTTTTATCTTAAAAGTATATTTTTCAGGCATTTCACCTTTATAATTGTATACAAATTTTCCGGCATAAACTACTCCGTCACGCTGTTTATTATACCAACTGGTATTATTAAACGCATTAAACCCTATACTTACGATTGAGTCTGGAAAAATAATTTCAGATAAATTTGTGCAATTGGCAAACGCCCCCCTACCTATTTTTTGTACTCCGTAAGGTATTATTACTTTTTTGAGATTACTATAATTTGCGAAAGCACTCTGATATATATTTTTAATGTTTTCATTTATTTTTATTTCTGTAACACTTTCTAATCCGGATATTCTACTTTCATTTCCATACGGATCAAGCGAAGTTGGTTTTCCTAATCCAACAACTTCATAGCCACCAATTTTCCCTGGAAATGTAACCACCGTAGAGTTACCGGTATACCCCGAAATATATGCTTTTGAATGGTAAATATGGTAACTGAACATATCTCTTTCAATTATTTTCTCATTTTCAGCATAAACAGTAAGGGATAGAATTGAAAACATATTTAAAATTATAGCAAATGTCAGTATAATTGAAATTGTTTTTCTCACTTTTCTTCACTCTCCAATTAACCAGTATACGGTAAAGAAATGTAACCGTTCCATTTTGCAAGGTGGCGTGTAAGAATCATTCTGTCCTTCGCATTGACCTCACCATCTTTATTTACATCTGCAGATGTCATATTAATATTTTCATAGCTTGACCACTTTGCGAGATAGCGGGTTAACATCATACGGTCTTTTGCGTTGACTGAGCCGTCACCGTTAGCGTCACCGGAAGAAAAAAACTTCTCGTCTAAAGCAATAAATTCAAAACCGTTGATATTAGCATATTCCTCGGAAGCAGTATTTTTATAACCGTAAATTATAAAGCCTTCTCTCTTATAAGAATCAGATAAATATCCTAATGCTCTTTGGCCAATATATAAAACACTTTTTGGAATTGTTATGCTAGCCAAATTTTCACAAGCAAGAAATGCTCCATCTCCTATTTCTTTTACTGTATCAGGTAATATAACCCTATTGATATTAGAATTTCCTTCTATCAAAGGATGTGATTGAGCAAAATATGTCGCTATTGAGGTAACTTTGTTTCCATTAATTTCCGAAGGAATTTCAAGCACTGAAGGGTACATCTCTCCATCATATTGATAAATTTGCATTCCATCAAAATCATCTAATCTATAACTATACAAACTGTTTCTAACCTTAACACTGTAATATCTAGGGGCACTTCCTGTAAATCCTGCCTCAACTTCATAATACTCCTTTTCATCAGAAACCATAGCGTTCATATGTCCTGAACCAGCTCCATAATCTTTACTTCCATTTCTTTTCCATGCTTGTAAACCTGCACTTTTTGACATATATATTATAGCGTCTGTTGAAGCCCAACAATCTCCACCTCCTGCAATAATCAACCCTGCATAAGACGAATAACCATCATCGTAATCTCTTTCTGCTACAAATTTAGCGATGATATTAATTTTCTCATATGTGGACATATCGTTTTTTATATTCTTCGACACATAGTCATCCATTATTTTTTCTGCATATACATCAGAATAATCAACTACATCAACTTTAACCTCAAACTCTACATCATCAGCACAGACAATGATTGTACTTTCTCCATACTCAATATCCTTGGTTATTTTTGTCGGTGTTTTGTTAGGTTCCTCAACAGTTGTACCATAATTACCATACCAATAGTATGTATTAATTTTAGGTGTAATTAAACCATTGCTTGATATGTTCACTTTCTCATATCCATCAACATAATAAGATATCTGGTTTGCCCCACTAACAATAAGTTGAAAAGAACTATTAAAATTTGACGGAATACTGATGTATTTTGCAGCTCAATCTTCTATCGCATATATTGTTACATCTGTTGAATTAATACTAATATTCTTTTTTACATCAATTTGTGTTGCATCAGTCATTACACCCGTTGCAGCTCCTGCTATAACGGATGTGTTAATAACCACACTTATAATGATTGTTGCTGAAAACAAAATGCTCAATACTCTTTTTAAATTACATTTCATAAGATTCCCCTCCTGTAAAAGTAATTTTATTTATTATTTGGTAAGATTTCATATTCCTGCCATTTTGCTAGATGCCGTGTAAGAATCATTCTGTCCTTTGCGTTGACTTTGCCGTCATAATTCACATCAGAAGCCTGATCATTTATGATTTTTATGCCATTCCATTTTGCAATGTACCGCGTTAATGTCATCCTGTCCTTTGAATTTATCACACCATCATTGTTTATGTCTCCGAATGTATACGAAAGTTTTTTGCTATTGACAATTTCACCTGATTCATCATCAATCATTATGTTATTGACAGTATTCTCAACATTGTTTTCAGAAATATTATCAAATTCATACGATTTAACATTTGCTGCATTTATATATGTATCAGATTTTATCTCTATTGTATTACTATTATCACTCACAGATGTATTTCCGCTTGCTTTACCTGAAACTCGGATAAAATCTTTTTCGCTCTGCGTTTGTAAAGCAATATCAAAATCATAGTTTCTACCCTCAACCGTTACGCTTTTACCATTAATAGTGAATCCATCTGAATAATTTGAACAAATATAAAATCCTCCGGAATATGTTTCGCCGATAATCTCACAGTCATTTTCTAAGTTTGAAAACACAAATTTTGAACTATTATTAACGGTAATATCCCATGAACAAGTATTATCCAAATTGTCCACCAATTTACAATCATATACATTCATATTACCGTTATAGTTGCTTCCATCATATTCAAGATACTCACCTCTATCATTCACCACTTTAAATGTTTTGTATGCAGTAATATTTAATTGAGTGGTATTACTTGCAGAAACAGGCTCACTTCCTTTTACTACCGAAATACTGCTAAAATTTTTTCCACTGTATAATTTATCAATATCATAAACTTCAAGATTAGTCCAAATGTCACTAATCATATATCCAAGCGCTTCACCGTTAGCATCTGTAAATGTAAAAGAGCTATAATCTGAAGATATTTTAAAAATAAAGTACCTTACATTTGGATATGTATTCTCATCATAGATTAAGATTTCATGCTCGTTTGTGCTATCATTATAGTTGTATCCACATACTACAACGCTATGTCCGGACACATCATTGTTATGCTTATAGCTAAATGAAAGTACAAAAGGCTTTTTCTCATTCTGGGAACGTTCAGCATCCTGTTTGAATTTTTTTAGAAAATCTGACAATCTTTTATTGAGACTTTGAGTATGCCATCCGTTCCTTTCAACAGAATAACTTTCAGCACCATTTGCTGTAAGTTGAGTTAACTGATAATATGTAACTAAATCCTTGAATCTTCCTTTATCACTATCGTACATAGAACCTAAGCCCCAATAATTGCTAATCTGTATGCCATTATTCAAAGCTTTAAGATCCAAATTCCCGTTATTTGCATAACACATACTCAAAGCTATTCCATGACACACTCCTCCTGTTTCTCCGGAATACATTTCATCGTGAATTCTGAAAGTACTATCCCAAGTATTTAAACTATCCCAATATAATTTGTGTCTATAATTTTTGTTATTAACATGATAAGTAGTAGCCTTATGCAAATACTGATTTGTATCTTGCTTAAGTTTAAAATAGTTATTATCGCTATAATAATTATAACTAAAACTGCTATAGGAATCTAATAAGGATTCTCTCTTTTGTGAATATGTGTAAGAATCCCAGTCACTCTTTGTAATAAACTTTGATTTTAAATTTGCATCTACACAGTTTTTCAAAATATTTTCATTTATAGTATTATACTCAGCTTCTTCAATGGCATTAAAACCAGAAGAATTACCATAACCAACAGCACCATCGTAATAAGTAAAAATATTTTCGTAAGTAGTGAAATTCACTTCCTTATAATTTGATGAATAATAATAAAAATTCAGAGTGTTATTAGTATAAGTTAATTTGTAATTACCACACCATCTATCTGCAGCAAAACCAGCAGTACAAGTGTTCATTCCTGTAATAAAATATTTATCATATAATTTATTATAATAATATTTTAAGCTATAAACATTTAAGTACTCACCATATTTTTTACCGGTTACCTCATGTATGGAATCATTACTATAGTAATAAATTCTTACAGAATGGTTATCCATTGTACCACCGGCTTCCTGAACAACTAATTCACATTTTCCGTCAAAATCCAAATCTAAAAATTCAAATCCCGCCTGCATTCTTATTGAATTACTTGTTAGAGGTAACCAAGAAGACTCATTGCTGAGCAACTTATTAATAAAATTATTACAATAATCACTTTCACTTGAAGCACTTACTGTTATTACTGACAACATTGTAATTAACACAAGAACAATCACTAATATAATAGCTATTGATTTTTTACTTTTTTTCATTTCTATTCCTCCTCGTAAATTTAATTTCAATTTTCTTTTGTCAATTCAAAAGTTCCCTTATTTTTATCTTTTGACAAAAGTGTTAATTTGTTTTCATCTATAATAAACTCATAAGTCGAATCCTGTGCAGATTCACTTACAAAATCAATTTTTATTTCATCATTATTTATAGTGTAATTAAATTCATATTCTGAGTCTGAAACAGCCATTTTACCGTTTCCTCTGCCGTCAAAAGTATATTTTGTAACGCTGTCCAGTTTCCATATTCCAATTAGTTCATCGGAAGTAACTTCAATCTGACTGCTAATATCCTGATTATTCCTGCAACCGCACGAAAATGCAAAAAATAATACAACCAATGCTAAAACACATACAGATTTAAAATTTGTCAATTTCACAACTTACTCCTCTAATATAAAAGACGGACGATGACAGAAAATCCGCCACCGTCCGCTAATCATTTTTCTAATTCAAGAATAATGTGGTATTATTTTGTAGATTTATTTTTTCTAAAGTAGCCATAAGCATAAACAACCGCTGAACAAAGCATTAATACAGCAGCAAGTATAACTGCAATATTGCTATTTCCAGTCTGAACAGTGCCATTATCCGAAGAAATCACTGAAGAAGTTACAGTATCGGATGTTGATAAGCCTTTGTCTGGCTTTGATGTAGCTGATTCCACTGTAGTTGGTTCAGTTACAGTAGGTTCAGTTGTAACAGGCTTAATAGCCGGAATTTCTTCTGTTTCAAGAACTGTACCACATACTGTACATTCCTTATGCTGACTGCCCTTTTCAGTTTCAGTGGCTTCCTTATCAACTATCCAGTCTGAAGGGGTGTGTGCTGCTTTGATAATTACACTGTCATGGTCTGTAATCTCAACAGATGCCGTAGCATCCTCAAACCACTTTCCGCAGCCGTCACAAACATAGTATGCTTTCTGACCATCCTCTGTACATGTTGCAGCAAAGCCCTCAACTAATGTAAGCTTATGTGTATGTCCGAGTGCAGGAGTGATTACATATCCGCATTCTTTACAAACCTCAGGTTCATACTCTGTTGCAGGACCACTTGAAGTATGCTCTGCAAAATCAAGCTTGTCTTCACAAACTGTGCACGCATGCCAATGTCCTGTTTTATCCGATTTCCATGTGGTTGTATCGTAGTTGTGGTCTGCAAGTTCACCATACTCAAAGGTTTCAGTATCACTTGCCTGTCCACATACAGAACAGCTCTTGAAATAAACAGCTTTTGAAACGCATGTTGCAGGAGTCTTTAAGTATTCGTCAGCAACTTTTTCTGTATACTGATGAGGAGCGTATTCGCCGTATTCCTGACCACAAACATCACATACAGCTTTCTTTGTACAAGTAGCTTCGCCACCGTGATGAGCAACTAGCGGAAGTTGTTCAGCTTCTTTTGTTGTTTCAATAGTTGCCTCTGCATCCTTAAAATACTTTCCACAGCCTGCACAGTAGTAATATTCATTATTACCGTTTTCTGTACAGCTGGACTTCTTGGCAGGAATCAACTCTGTTTCGTGGATATGTTTGCCCTCAATCTGAATATTGCCACTTACTAAATCAAAGACAACATTATCCATATCAAAGTTAAGGATATCCTGGTCAAGACTTATGGTTGTAGTGCCTGTCACGGCCTCTTCTGAAACCTCAAAGGTCAATGTTGCAAGAACGCCATTAACTTTAAAGTTCTCCGGAGCGGTATCATTAACCCAGCACAAACCGTAAGGGCTTGTTGTATAATTGTCGCTGTGAGTAACTCCTGACAACAAACCTCCGTCCTTCACCTCTTTGAGCTTAAGTACATCAGCATCGTAATTCACATACAGATTAGCCGATACCAAGCCCGGGTTGTTTGACATCGTGATTGTAACATCAACGGTATCGCCTGCTTTTGCTTCTGTGCTGCTTACAACGATTGACGGTGCGTCTTCCGAATCAGCAAACGCTGTAAAGCATACTGCCTGAGCCATCAGAATACAAACTGCCATAATCACTGCAAATGCAGCTGAAAGTTTTCTCTTCATCAAACTTTCTTCCTTTCTTTAAAATTTATCAAAAGGTAGGGTTTCATAACCCTGCCATTTTGCCAAGTGTCTTGTAAGAACCATACGATCCTTAGCATTCACCTCACCGTCGTTGTTTACATCAGCGGCGGTCATATCTATATTTTCATAGCCTGTCCATTTTGCAAGGTGGCGAGTGAGCATCATTCTGTCCTTTGCATTTACTTCATTGTCATTATTAATGTCACCTAAAACACTCTTTCTCGGCGATGCAACAACATAATCGCTGAAATGCTCAGTATAGAACTTCAAATATCCGTCTTTATACACTGCTTGCATATCAGTCAGTGTATTATCTGACTCAACACGATAAACCTTTGCGTTTTCATCTTTACAAGGAATGCTTACCTCTGCCATTCCCTCATGCTGAACCTTTTTCCCGTTTTTCGACAATGTAATGTCATACACATTCAAAATGCTCTTGTTATTGTCAAATAAGGACTTTATTTTATCAAGATTTTCTTTATCTGAAATCTCTTTTACAACAAGCTCAGCGTCAGCTTTTGCGATAACTCCTATGCCACTGTTATTATCTGTATGGTTATAATTCTTATTGTCCAAATCAATAAATGTAAAACCATTTTCATTTGCATAGGTTTCTGCAGCAGTACCCGACTTACCTAAGATTGTAAAATTATCAACAGTTTCACCTTTTTCAGAGTCATAATAAGAGCAACCATTATATCCAAATGAATATTCGCCAATCCTTTCAACACTGCTCGGAACAGTAACGCATTTTAGGTTGGGGCAGTTAACGAATGCACCTCCACCATAAGAACTTATACTTTTCACACTGTCGGGGATCACTACGTTTGTAAGACTTGTGCAACCGTAAAATGCATACTCACCGATAGATGTAACACTGTCGGGGATTGTTATGCTTGCAAGGCTTGTGCAACCGTCAAATGTAGAATCATCGATAGATGTAACACCGTCGGGGATCACTACGCTTGTAAGGCTTGTGCAATCGGAAAATGCATTCCAACCGATAGACGTAACACCGTTAGGGATTGTTATGCTTGTAAGACTTGTGCAATCGGAAAAAGCACCATCACCAATATCTGTAACATTACACCCACCAAGTTGTGATGGAACAGAAACGCTTTCATCTGTTCCGTTATAATCAGTGATTACAGCAATTTCATAGTATTGTTCTGTATCATAATTATATCTTTCTCTAATCTCATACTCAAAATCACCGCTTGTATAAGTTTCACCTACACTTTCACTGTTTGTTTCTACTGCACTTGCTGAAAAAGGCAGAGATGTAAATACACCGAATACAGTTATTATCGCAAGTAAAACTGAAACAATTTTTCTCTTTTTAAACATTAATAATCACCTCATTTTTTTCTTGTGCGTTTGTAATATACAAATACTGCTACTAATATAATTGCAGCAATAAGGATTACTGCAATTAATATAGACACTGTTTGAACTACTCCTCCCCCTTTATTTGTTGCTGAATCAGATGTTGAAGATTTTTTAGTATTACCAACTAAATCGCTTGTAGATAAAACAGTTGCATCATAATCCTCTGATTTTTCATTTATGTCGCTTGCATCAGAGTCTTTGACTTCAGACTGATTTACGCTTTCATTATTTTTTGATGCTTTATCGGAATCATCGACCGAATTTACATTTGAATCAGAATTCGATGCCTTAGATGTTGTTTCCGGCAAATCACTATCTTTTGACTGTGATGAACTACTGATTTCAACTTTACCGCTTATCAAATCAAAAACTACATTCTCAACATCACAATTCAAAATATCCTGTTCAAGACTGATTGTTGTGCTGCCGGGGTTAGCCTCCTTTGAAATTTCAAATGTAAGTGTTGCGAGAACACCATTGACTTTGAAATTCTCTTTAGACAAATCATTCACCCAACACAATCCATATGGGCTTGTATAATTGTCGCTGTGTGTTACTCCTGAAAGCAAGCCGCCGTCTTTTACTTTTTTTAGAGTAAGTACGCTCTCGTCATATTTTACATAGAGATTAGCCGAAACAAATCCCGGACTATTTGACATTGTTATTGTCACATCCACGGTATCTCCTGCCTCTCCCCGAGCACTGTTTATGACAATGCTCGGGTTTTTAGAAGATACTGCAAAGCATATAAACATATTCATTGATATCAAACTGCAAAAAACCATCGCAAAAGCAAATATGTGAATTATATTTTTATATACCTTATTCATTACTGACTCCGTTTTTTACTTTGTATACGGAAGTGTTTCATATCCACTCCACTTTGCTATATGCCTTGTTAATATCATTCTGTCCTTTGCGTTGACAGCACCGTCGTTATTTAAATCTGCAGCGGTCATATCAATGTTTTCATAGCCTGACCACTTTGCAAGATGACGAGTAAGCATCATACGGTCTTTTGCATTGATTTCGCCATCGCCGTTAGCATCGCCAAAATCAATAATTATAGTCGGATCAATATATTCACATTTTAGTTTGTCATTGTCTTTAGTATTTTGAACATATTGATCAGCTGTTGAACCCTTTGCGCAACAGATAATTGCATCAAGGTTTTTAGTACTCCATTTTTTTGTAACCTCAGAAACAACCGGTATCCAAGGTTCAGTGGTATACCCAATTGCATAATCTTCCAGCTTAACATTTGTTCAGTTGATTACAATTCTTTCAGTCCCACTATTGGCAAAAGCAAATGATTTGATTGTCTTTACAGAGTTTGGAACAGTATATTCGCCGCTGCTCTGTTTTGGACAATAGATTAGCTCTGTTTTGTTTTTATTAAACAGTACTCCGTTTTCGCTTGAATAAAACTTATTATTGGGATCAACATTGATTGATGTCAGCGATTCACAACCCAAAAAAGCATAATCACCGATTTGTTCAACGGATGCAGGAATTGTAATTTCTGTGAGTGATGTGCAGCCATTAAAAGCAAGGTCGCCGATTCTTATCAAGCTATCTGGCAAAGAAATAGTTTTGATATTCTCAGTTGCTCCGCAAAAAACATTAAACAAAGCCCCGTCAGCAATAGTTTTAGTACCTTCTTTTATGGTAAGATTTTGCGGAGCCGACTCGCCTTTGTTTCTCAGATAGATATGGTCAAGATATACTGAACCGTCGGGCTGAGCATCATACCATTTTGTGCCGTCAAAAGCACAGCTTGAAATTTTGAGAACAGTATCAGGAATTTTAATATCAGATAATTCTTTACAACCACCGAACGCATTATATGCTATTTCTGTAACAGTTTTTCCTGCGTGGAAGTTTCTAATCTTGGAGTATCTAAAACTGCTATCGCCATAGTTTGAAATATTCTCACTCGGTGAATAATTTTTAAGTGGACAGCCAATAAAAGCACATTCACCGATTTCAACATTATCGCCTTTAATTTCAAGGTCATTTAGATAGTTACAGTTTTCAAAAGCTTTATAACAAATTTTGGTAATATTTTTTGGTATAAAAACATTATTTAATGCAGTCTTAGCAAATGTGCAGTCCTTAATTTCAGTTAATCCAGAACCTAAATTTATACTTTTTAAATTTTCACATAAATAAAAAGCAGATGCACCAATTGATTTAACATTATCAGGGATGCTAACATTTATTACGGGTGTTTGTTGAAATGTACCCTCTCCGATTGTTCCAACGCTTTTTCCAATTGTTATTGTTTGTACTTTAGATTTTGCAAAAGCATAGTCATCAACCGATTTAACCTTGTCAGGAATTGTAATTTTTGCTAATCCGCTTTCATAAAAAGCACTATCACCAATTGCTTCCAAATTATCAGAAAGTGAAATATCTTTTAGAGAAGTACACTTGGCAAATGCCTCGTTACTGATTTTTGTTACATTGCTCGGCAAAGAAACATTATTAAGAGAAGTACAACCTCTAAATGCACTATATACAATATCTGTTACATTTTTGGAGATATTTACATCTGTAAGATTTTTACAAGCGGCAAAAGCTTTATCGGAAATTTGTGTAACAGAATCAGGCATAGTGTATTTACCGCCCTTTGTTTTATTACATAAAACAACTTTAGTCATATCTACTGTATATGTAACGCCATCAACTGTCTTGTAATATTTTGATTCATCTGCAAAAACTATGTTAATATTGTCAGATTTACTTTCGGTAATTGCATCAATATTACTGACCGATGCAGGTACTGTATGTGATTTAGATTTTCCATTCGGATAAACCACCATAGTATCAACTGCACTATTATATACAACACCTTCTATAGATAAATAATTCTTATTGTTTGAAGAAACATTAATTTCGCTTAAATTATAAAGACGCATAAACATTTTAGCGCTAAGGTATTCAACTCCACCACCGATTGTCAAGGATTGCAATGAACTACAGTCTTCAAATGCGTCCTCGGAAATCGTTTTTACGGAATCAGGAATAGTAATGCTCTTAGTATCATAACGATATCCCAATGAAGTAATACCAATAACCTTTTTTCCTGCTATTTCTTCTGGAATTATGATATCTTCATCTTCAAGCGTACAATTGGTAATATAAAATCCGTCATTTTGTGCCACAAAATCAAAACCATAGTCAGGTATAACTTCAGCATAACCTTTTGCGGTTGCTTTTCCCAAGTGCACTATAAATTCGTTTTCTTTACCAATCTGCCAGTCGCCTATTATTGAAATAGTAGGATTATCATCGTAATAATCATCTGGATTTCTTTGCTCAACCCTTCCATCTTTATATGTAACCTTGTATACAAATTTTAATGCATATTCATAATCCCAGCTATTCTCTTTTTCCCTTACAGGGGCAACACTTAGTATTTCAATTGAGGCGTAGGGACTTTCTTTGATATTACAATTAAAAGATGTCTCAAAGCCAAAAGCCTTAGCTACGACTTTGTGAGTGCCAATATCCCATTGGTTTTCATAGCTTTGGTCATTTTCAAAATCAAAAGAATAATAAGTATCTTTATATTCAAAGCCGCCGTAGCTTATATCGCATGAGATCGGAAGAGCAC
>ENA-OWOF01000591-OWOF01000591.1-gut-metagenome-genome-assembly--contig:-NODE-591-length-11954-cov-13.810979_pt1 | contig 11954 bp, 7 predicted proteins | sample MGYA00248255_ERZ651790 | MGnify/ENA primary metagenome ERZ651790 (study PRJEB26908, sample SAMEA4031711) | gut metagenome | biome: gut; feature: normal infant; material: stool | place: China | collected 2015...
ATTTATGAGCAGCTGACAAGAGAATACGAAGCGGACGGCAAATATCCGGCGGGACAGATCCGGGAACTAGCCGAAGAAGAGAACTATTCCGGCACAGGTGTAGCCGTTCGGAGCACCCTCGGGGAAGAATACGGCTGTCTCATCTATCTGCCGAGTACCACTGTTACCGAAGAGGAATGGCTGGAAGTCATCGAATATGTGCATAAGCTGGATTACAGCATACAGGAGAAAATATGGCAGCAGAAATATTCCGAGGTGTCCTATTTTGATCGTTATGAACAGATGTCAGATGCGGAAATCGATGAACTGTATGCAATGCTTTCTTCCGCGCCTGTGGATGTCTGGGGAGGGGACAGCCGTGACCTGACACCGGAGGAACAGACCCGTTATGAAGAGTGGACGGAAAAGTACGAACAGGAAAATGCCTATACAGAAACAACCATTGCAGTGATCACATTCCCGGAAGAATATGACGGACAGGAACTTGTTTACTGTATTGCAGACGCACAGTTTTACTACCCGGAACGGTCGCTGACGGATGAGGAACTGTTGCAGCTGATCGATCTGGAACACAAAAATCTGTATATCTACGAGCGGATCCAGAGGGAGATCGAGAGGGGAGAACGGGCAGGCTGGCCGGAAACATATGATATCCAGCGGTAATTTTTGATAGAAGATATGCTTGACAATGGAGACCACATGCTGTAGTCTATAATTAGACCACAACATGTGGTCTCTCTACTTTTGCAAAAGTAAAATAAGAAGATCAAAAGAAATCTATGTGATCAGGAAAACAGTAATAGGAGGGAACAACATGGCAGAAATTCAGTTGGGTGTGATCGAGGCACGATATGCGGATATGATCTGGGAGCATGAACCGGTGTCTTCTTCGGAACTGGTAAAGCTGACGGAGGAAGCATTTCACTGGAAGCGCACCACGGCGCATAATGTACTGCGCAGACTGTGTGACAAGGGTCTGTTTCGCAATGACAACGGGACGGTGACTTCCCTGATCTCCAGAGAAGAGTTCTATGCGATGCAGAGCAGACAGTTTGTGGAGGATACCTTTGAAGGGTCTCTGCCTGCGTTTCTTGTGGCCTTTACAAAAGACCGGGCGCTTACCGCAGAGGAGGCGGCGAAGATCCGCAAGATGATCGATGAAGCGGAAGGGGGAGCAGTGTGAAAAGAACTTCTAATCACTCAGAGCAAGGGCTCTATCGTAAAGAAGTTCTAAGTTTCACACGGAAAAACACGTTTTTCGTTGGTACTTATATTGACGATTGGTGTTGGAATGGAGAATAGAATGATTCGTATTTTTGTAACATTACTTACGATGAGCATCGGTGCGGCATGGCTGATCCTGATCGTATTGTTTCTCAGACTTCTGTTAAGACAGGCACCGAAGTGGGTGAACTGTGTGCTGTGGGGATTTGCAGCCTTACGACTGGTGTGCCCTTATGTGCCGGAGAGCCGGTTCAGCCTGATGCCGGGAGTCTTCCGGATGCAGAATCGCTACGGCAGTGCGGCGGATCTGACGCTTGCACAGACACCGGTCATAGTGGGTAATCCTACACAAAATGTGATTGAAGGCGCCGGGGCAGCAGGGCTGACAGGAATCCCGACAGGTGCCGGGACAGTGGCAACAGGCTTTGGGGGCGAACTGTTCCAACAGATTCTGTCTGTGGGAAGCATTCTATGGTTGATCGGTGTGCTCGTAATGCTTGGGTATGCCGTATACAGTTATCTGCGGGTACGAAGACAGGTAAGTGAGGCGATATGGCTGCGGGACAATCTCTGGATTTGCGATCAGGTAAAGTCTCCGTTTATTCTGGGGCTGTTCCGACCTAAGATCTATCTGTCCTCCGGCATGGAGGAAGCACAGCTTCCCTATGTCATCGCTCATGAACAGGCACATCTGCGCCGGGGCGACCAGTGGTGGAAACCGCTCGGTTTTGTACTCCTTATGATCCACTGGTACAATCCGTTTGTCTGGGTGGCATATATTCTGTTCTGCCAGGATCTGGAACTGGCATGTGATGAAAGCGCAGTGAGAGACTTTACGCTGGAAGAACGTAAAAGCTACTCCTATGCACTGCTTTCCTGTAGTATGCAAAGGCGGCTGGTGACGGTATGTCCGCTTGCCTTTGGGGAAGTAGGGGTGAAAAAGAGAGTGAAAGAAGTATTGAATTATAAGAAACCGTCCTTTTGGATCCTGCTGGCGGCAGTCGTGGTATGCGTGATCGTGGCGGTATGTTTTCTGACGAATCCGAAGGACGGAACGACAGTTGTTTTGACCAACGAAGCGGGGAACAGCGAAGCTGATGCGGCAACGAATGCGGCGCTGGAGCAGGCGGCTGCAAAACAGGAAGAGGTGGAACAACTGAAGGAATCACTTGCAGCACAACAGGAGTCGCCAGGAAGAGGTGGAACAACTGAAGGAATCACTTGCAGCACAACAGGAGTCGCTTGCGGCGGGACTGGACACCGCAAAGCAGGAGAATACCACTGGGATCTATGTGGAGAACAGTTCCTACAGCGGTTTCTTTGCCGCAAAAGGGTATGTTGCTTATGCACAGATGGAAATGGACGGTACATCCATTTTCCTGGTATCGGATGGATCCTATCAGGACGGAGATCATACCTATGCAATCTCCTGTGATGTCTACCGTGTGGGAGCGGATGCAGCGCCGGAGAAGCTGGGTAGCTTAGAGAGCGGCGGAACGGCATATCCGCTAAGCAGTGGTGCAGATGGAATCTACGTGACCTCAGGGCACAGCATTGAGGTGTACACCATCGATGCTGCCAACGGAAAGCTGGGACTTGCCCGTTCCAATACGGAAGTCTATGACGAGAACGGTAATGCGACTTATTACCGCCTGGACGATCAGGGACAGACTGTGGAAAGCACCGAAGAGGAGTATATAAAAGAATGGGACATCTACAGCAAGGTGGCATCTCCTATAGAATTTACTGTACAGAAATAGGAAAAGGAATACTAACAATAAATAAGTTGACAAGCAGAACGAATGTTCTATATAATGTATATGGACATTAGCCTTAAGGTGCTACTTCACGTTGACGTGAATGGCGGTTCACTTTTTGCGGAGAGTTGATAGCTCTGATTACATAGATCATCCCATATGGGAAATCTTGGAAAGGAGGACTCTGCTTATGCTAACAATCGGTGACTTGATTGTAGTGATTAGTCTCTGCTTAACCTGTTTGGGTCTTGGCTATTCGATTGGTTCTAATAGTGATAAGACTACAAAAAAATGACCGCCCCTAACCTGACAAGTTGAGCAGTCATTTTTCTCATATAAATCGGGTGAACCGTCATCAGTAGCACCTTTTCTAAAATTATGATAACATTATTTTTATAAAATGTCAAACTTGTATTTTATAAAATGGTAATTTATAATATATAGTATTATTAAAATTACGAATAAAAGACAACGGGGGGGCGTATGCATAATAAGAAGGTATTCACAGGCTGTATGATACGACACGGCGGACTGCTTGCGACAGAAGCGATTCTGGCATTGGCCGTCAGCGTGATCCTCGTGCAGGGCAATAAAATCATCAGCGGCGTGATCGACGAAATGCTGTCAGGCAGGCAAGTCCTGTTTGGCAGTTTTCTGTTGCAATTTTTGATCTATACGGTGGTGGGAACCATTGCCGCTTTTCTGCAAAGTGCCGCAGCCAACCGGTATGCGGTGGCGGTCTGCACGGAGTACCGGGATCTGGTGGCGGAGAAGCTGTACCGCACGGAGTATAAATATTTTGATGCCAATTATTCTGCTACCTTACTCAATAAAGTCATCGGAGATCTGGGAGAGATCACCAGTTTTCTGGAGACGGTGCTGCCGGATATGATCGCCAGCCTCATTGGCATTTTTACCTATGCAGTCTATATCGGGGAGACGAACCTGGGGCTGCTTATGGTCATTCTGATCACATATCCCCTGATCTTCTGGATTGCAGGAAAACTGGTGAAACGGATCCGCGGTTTACAGGCGAACTACCGGCAGAAGACCGACGTAATGGCACAGATCGCCCAGGATGCGGTCAGCGGTATTCTGGTACTGCGTTCCTTCGGCATCGAAGATGTCTTCCGCAGGAAAATGCACCGGGCTTCGGTGGAACTGGTGGAGAACGAGGAAAAGCGTACCCAGATCACCAATACCGCTATTGTGGTACGAAAGCTGATTCAGTGGCTTCCCAACATTATCAGTGCCATCTACGCCGTGTGGCTGGTCAGCCGCGGAGAGGTCAGTCTGGGCGGACTGGTGGCGTTTATTCTGATCCTGAGCAAATTTGTGGATGCCTATACCGGACTGCCTTTTGCCATGGTGGATGCCTCCACGGGAATGGTCAGCGTGGATCGTGTGGAGAAGATACTGGCTGCGGAGGAGGAACCCTCCGGCGAGGGAATCGCGGATGCGGCGGTTCTGGCAGCAGAGAACGTGATCGCTTTCGATCAGGTGGATTTTGCCTACCATGAAGAGGTGCCGGTATTACAGGGACTGACTTTTTCGGTAAAAAAAGGAGAAAACATCGCATTTGTAGGAGAGTCCGGCGGCGGAAAGAGCACGATCTTCCGCATTCTGTGCGGCTTCTATGAAAAGACGGCCGGAGAATACCGGTTCTTTGGCAGAAGGATTGAGGAATGGAACCGGGAAGCCCTGCGGGAGCAGATCGCGTTGGTGTCCCAAAATGTATTCCTGTTCCCTACGACCATCGCGGAGAACATCGCTTACAGTAAGCCGGGAGCCACGAAAGAACAGATCGTGGAAGCCTGCAAAAAGGCGCAGATCCATGATTTTATACAGACACTGCCCGAAGGATACGACACTATGGTGGGAGAACGGGGCGCAATCCTCTCCGGAGGCCAGAAACAGCGCCTTGCCATTGCCAGAGCGATTCTGAAGGATGCCCCGGTGCTTCTGTTGGATGAGCCGACCTCCGCGCTGGATGTGGAGACGGAGAGCGGGATCCAGGAAGCGATTTCCACGGTGATGGCGGGCAGAACATGTGTCACCATTGCACATCGTCTGTCCACGGTACAGAATGCAGACAGGATCTGCGTGCTCAGGCAGGGCCGGATCGCAGAGTGCGGCACCCATGAGGAACTGTTAAAACAGAGTGGAGTCTATGCGGCCATGTACGGAGAGGAGGCAGACCATGCAGAATTATAAGCTATTTATCCGCTCCATGCGTGTCATGGGGAAGAAGCGGTTTGTCTACCTGGGATCCATCTTCGTCATGAGTGTGACCTTTGCCCTGTTCGGGATCATGAGCTCACTGCTGATGAAATGTGTGGTGGATATTGCCCAGACCGGGGAATATGAGAGACTGGGGTATTCCATCGTAGCTATTGTGGTAGTAGGCGTGATCTCTCTACTGATCTACCGTGTGGCAACGATCCGCTACAACGTGGAAGCCAAGCGGGTCTACGGTGATCTGTCGGAGAGGGTGCTGGATGCGGAGATGAGCCTTCCCTACAGCTATTATGAAAAACACCACAGCGGCGAGATCGTCTCCAAAGTGTCCTATGATCTCACGAAAATGGGAGACATCTACGGTTCCAGACTACGGAGAGTGGTGATGCCCTTTTTACAGGTGGTGTCATACCTGATTCCTATGTTTCTCTTAAGCTGGCAGCTGACATTGTGCCTGCTGGCAGTTAACAGCGTGATGATGGCGATTGAGCTGTTATTGTTAAATCCCATGCACCGCATCAGCAGAGAACTGTCAGGAGTAAATACTGCTATGACGAACCGGCTGTCGGACATGTTGCAGGGAATGGAGCAGGTGAGGATGTTTCCCGGCGGGCGGGGAACCGTGGCGCAGTTTCGGGAAGAGAATCACCATTATGAGAAAAAAAACGGTCGCAAGACATTGTATACCGCCTGCCTGGAGGGCAGCAGCAAGGGCTTTGAACTGTTGTGTTCCCTGGTATTTCTGATGTTGGGAATCTACTACGTGGACAAAGGCTACACCACCCTGGGAGCGCTGGCGGCGATCTATACCATGTATGCTTCCTTCTCGTTCCAGTTCTTACAAATCGGAAAGTACATTCCGGAGCTGGTGGGATGTCTTGCCAATGCACAGAATATCTTCGATTTCCTCGATGAGGTGAAGGAGCCTGCCAACTGGTATCGGGAGAACGGCGACGAACGGGTAGCAGAGACAGCGCAGGCAGAGACGCCTGCCGGGCAGAAGACCACGACCGGGATACAGCATGCCAATGCTGTGGAAATCCGGTCTATCCGTTTTTCCTATACCGGGGAGGAAGACGTGCTCCGTCATTTTTCCCTGGAAGTAAAAAAGGGGGAATGCGTCGCCATCACCGGTGCTTCCGGCTGCGGCAAGACGACCCTCTCCAAGCTTCTGCTGGGACTGTATCCTTTAGGAGAAGGCGATATTCGTGTCAACGGAATGTCTATGCGGGAGAGTGACCTGGCAGACCTGCGCCGTCAGATCGCCTATGTCCCCCAGGAGCCGTACCTGTTCCAGGGCTCCATTGCGGAGAATATCCGAATGGGAAGACCGGATGCCACAGAGAAAGAGATCAGAGAAGCGGCAATGCAGGCGCATGCCCATGACTTTATCATGGAATTCCCGGAAGGGTATGATACCACGGTGGGCGAGCGGGGCAACAATCTCTCCGGCGGGCAGAGACAGCGGATTGCCATTGCCAGAGCAATCTTAAAAGATACTTCCATCATCCTGCTGGATGAGGCAACCTCGGCACTGGATAACGAGTCCGAACAGGCAGTCAATGAAGCTCTGCGGAACCTCCAGGGACAGAAGACAATCCTCATGATCGCCCATAGACCATCCACCATCGAACTGGCGGACCGGGTGTGCACGATGGTGCGGGCTGAACTTTAAAATAAGTTTTCCCTACTTGACAGAAAAATAGAATGTGTTTATATTTACAACAGTGTTATATAACACTGTTATAAATTTGGGAGGAAAAAGTGACAAAACCGATTGAAGGAGTTTCAGAGAAAATTCTGGCATGTGCAAAAGAAGAATTTCTGGAGAAGGGATATTCCGAAGCATCCCTGCGGACCATTGCGGCGAAGGCGGACACGACCACCGGATCCATCTATTCCAGATTCCGGGATAAGGAAGGACTGTTCAGTGCCATTGTAGAGCCTGCGGCAGAGGGGCTGACCCGGATATTTCTGAAGACGCAGGAAGAATTTCATGCCAGGGAGGCAGAGGTTCAGCCGAAGGTGATGGAGACTTATGTGGTTTCCGGAATGGACGAAATGCTGGACTATGTCTACGATCACTTTGAGGATTTCCAGCTATTGCTGGATGCCTCTTACGGTACCAGGTATCAGGATTTCGTGGAACATCTGGTGGAGATAGAGACGGAGTACACCTACAAATACATGGAAGCGACGGCGTCCCTGCAGGACGGCAGCGAAATTACGGAGGAGTTCGTACACATCACAGCGAGAGCCATGTTCGACAGTATGTTCGAAGTCGTCAGACACCGCATGGACAGAGATACCGCCAGAAAATATCTGCATATGCTGGAGAAATATCATTATGGTGGCTGGGGTGCCATCATAAAGCTGGGGTAAGGGGAAGACTAATACTTCGGAATACCCGGAAAATCTGAAATGAAAAGACTGCTTCTGAAAGCATAGGCAGTCTTATAAAAACCGATGCGGTTAGTTACAACTAATTCAAAACAAGCAGTGTTATGACAAAAAGCATAAAGGGAAAGAGGGAAAAGATCATATGAAAAAAGAAAGTACTATGCAGAAGCTGTTTACCTATGCAGGCAGCTACAAGTATCTGACCATCGCGTCATGGATCCTGTCTGCTGCCAGTGCCCTGATCGCGCTATTGCCGTTCTATTACATATGGCGGATCATGCAGGAGGTTGTACTGGCAGCGCCGGATTACAGCAAGGCGCAGAATCTGTCGGGGCTTGGATGGAGTGCCGTGGGATTTGCACTGCTTTCCATGATCATTTATATCTGCGCACTGTTGTGCTCCCACATTGCAGCCTTCCACGTGCAGGCGAATATGCGAAGCACGCTGATGCGTCATATCCTGACGCTGCCCATGGGATTCATGGACAGTGAGGGCAGTGGTAAGATCCGTAAGATCGTCAACGAATCCACTGCAGCCACCGAGACCTATCTGGCACACCAGTTGCCTGATAAGGCAGGTGCAATCGCAACGCCCGTGGGACTGTTATTACTTTTGGTGATATTTGACTGGAAACTGGGATTGTTGAGTCTGGTGCCGGTGGTATTTGCATTTCTCATCATGGGTGCCATGACCGGACAGCGCATGAAAGATAAAATGACAGAATACCAGAATGCGTTAGAGGAAATGTCTAGCGAAGCTGTGGAATATGTCCGTGGTATTCCGGTGGTGAAGACCTTCGGACAGTCGGTATTTTCCTTCAAGCGATTCCAGACCTCTATTAAAAAATATGAAAAATGGACCATCGCCTATACCAAAGAACTGATGTGGCCCATGGTAGGCTTTACCACACTGATCAATGCGATCTTCGCCGTTCTGATCGGTGCCGCTTACTGGTTCGGCGGAACGAGTGGGGATCCTGAGGTGCTGATCAACCTTCTGTTTTACATCATTATCACTCCGGTATTGACCGTTACATTAGGCAAGATCATGTACGGCGGAGAGAATAGGATGATCGTGGAGGATGCTCTGAAAAGAACTGATGGTATCTTAAGCCGCAAGCCTCTGCCGGAAGCCGACAAAGAGCAGAACATCAAGGATCATTCCATTGCGCTACAAAATGTATCCTTCCGCTATGAAAATGCGGGAAGAGATGCCCTGCATCAGATCAATCTCGATATCAAAGAAGGAGAGCATGTGGCATTTGTCGGTCCCTCCGGCGGCGGTAAGACCACGCTGGCTAGCCTTATTGCCCGTTTCTATGATACCACAGAAGGTAAGGTATGCATCGGTGGCGTGGATGTGAAGGATATTCCTTCCGCACAGCTGATGAATATGGTGTCCTTCGTATTTCAGGACAGCAAACTGCTCAAGATGTCCATTTACGATAATGTCCGCATGGGCAAAAAGGATGCCACCAGAGAAGAAGTCATGGAAGCTCTGAAAAATGCCCAGTGTGAGGATATCATTGCAAAGCTGCCGGACGGTGTGGATACCGTCATCGGAAGTCAGGGTACTTATGTATCCGGAGGTGAGGCACAGCGTCTGTCCATTGCGAGGGCAATGTTAAAAAATGCACCGATCCTGATCCTGGATGAAGCTACAGCATTTGCAGATCCCGATAACGAGGCGAAGGTACAGCAGGCGTTTACGAAGCTTTCCGCAGGCAAGACCGTGATCATGATCGCACACAGATTGTCCTCCGTCGTGGATGCTGACAGTATCTGTGTCCTGAAAGACGGTGAGATCACAGAGAAGGGTACTCATAAGACATTGCTGGAACAAAACGGACTGTATGCCCATATGTGGAAAGAGTACAACAAATCCGTCAGCTGGAAAGTAGGAAAGGGGGAGAAATAGAATGAGTAGTTTACAGGCTAAATTGCAACATAAATACGCACTTTCCGAAAAAGGTGCGAAGGATATGATGAAAGCATTCGTATCTGTTACGATTTCCGATCTGGTACTGATGTTTCCGGTATGGATGCTGTATTTTCTGGTAAGAGATTATTTACAGGGCACCATGGCAGGCAGAGGTGTATTCTACATTGTGGGCTGTGTACTTTGTCTTCTTCTGATCGCCCTGACGACACTGGTGCAGTATCGTGCCACGTTCCTGGCAACCTATGTGGAGAGTGGTGTGCGCAGAATCGCCCTGGCAGAGCAACTGCGTAAGATCCCGTTATCCTTCTTCGGAAAAAAGGATCTGTCCGATCTGACCAGCACCATTATGGCAGACTGTGCCACTATGGAGACCGCATCCTCCCATTTCATTCCGGAACTGGTTGGTTCCTGTATCTCCACCACCCTGATCGCTGTGGGTACCTTTTTCCTAAACTGGAGAATGGCGATCGCGGCACTGTGGGTACTGCCTGTGTCCTTTCTTATTGTGGGATGTTCCGGCAGGGTACAGAGGAGCTTAAGTAAGAAGCAGATGAAATTAAAAATGGACTGCGCGGACGGCATTCAGGAATGCCTGGAGACCGTACGTGACCTCCGGGCCAACAATGCCCAGGCTGAGTACATGGAAGGCTTAGAGGGCAAGATCCGTGCCGTGGAAAAACATGCACTGGTGACAGAGCTTGGTACGGCAGTCTTTGTAGGCGGTGCCCAGATGATCTTAAAACTTGGTATCGCTACCGTGGCACTGACCGGCAGTGTATTATTGGTAAAAGGGGAGATCGATATCCTGACCTTCTTCGTATTCCTCCTGTTGGTATCCAGAATGTATGATCCCCTACAGGTGGCACTGCAGAATCTGGCAGCTATTATCAGTACCAGCGTGCAGTGTGACCGTCTCGACGAGATCCTGTCCCATGAGATCCAGACCGGAGCCGACACCATGGATTCCAAGGGCTATGACATTGTATTTTTCCATGTGGGATTCTCCTATGACAGTCAGGATACCGTACTTCGGGATGTGGCTTTCACGGCAAAACAAGGCGAAGTGACCGCACTGATCGGCCCTTCCGGCGGCGGTAAGACCACTGTGTCCAGACTGGCTTCCCGGTTCTGGGATATCCATAAAGGTAAGATCACCGTGGGCGGTATGGACATCTCCACCATTGATCCGGAGACCTTGATGTCTCTGTACGCCATCGTGTTCCAGGATGTGACACTGTTCAATAATACGGTGATGGAAAATATCCGTATCGGCAAGCAGAATGCGACGGATGAAGAAGTGCTGGCTGCGGCAAAACTGGCGCACTGTGATGAGTTCGCGGAGAAGCTTCCGGACGGCTGGCAGACCATGATCGGTGAGAACGGTTCGGAACTGTCTGGCGGTGAGAGACAGCGAATTTCCATTGCCAGAGCATTCTTAAAGGATGCGCCCATCATCCTGCTGGATGAGGCGACGGCTTCGCTGGATGTGGACAACGAGACGCTGATCCAGGAATCCCTCTCCAGACTGATCCGCAACAAGACGGTTATGATCATTGCACATCGTATGCGCACTGTGGCGGAGGCAGACAAGATCGTCGTGCTGAAGGACGGCGTGGTGGCCGAGCAGGGAACGCCCGCCGAACTGGAAGCAAAAGACGGCATCTACCGGCACATGAAGGCTGCTCAGATGGAAGCTGCCGGCTGGAAGTGGTAATTTGAGAGTGCGAAGCAGGAAAAAATCGTATATGAAATAATCATAGCATAAAGTCAGCGAGACTGCTTGCAGGCAATATAAAGCTTCAAAAATCCGGGACAGTTCATCTCCCGGATTTTTATTATTTAAGGTAATAATGCTATGAAATACATGCATAAAGCTTGAAAAAAAGATTTGAGTATGTATAATTGTCAAAGAAACACATGCGTAGAAAGCGAAAAAGGAAATTAGGTATGTGTGCCAGCAGGGAAAACACATGCGTAGGAAGCGAAAAACGAAATCAGGTATGTATGCCAGCAGGGAAAACACATGCGTAGGAAGCGAAAAACGAAATCAGGTATGTGTGCCGGCAGAGAAAACACATGCGTAGGTAACAAAAAAGGAAATTAGGTATGTGTGCCAGTAGAGAAAACACATGCGTAGAAAGCGAAAAAGGAAATTAGGTATGTGTGCCGGCAGAGAAAACACATGCGTAGGAAACAAAAAAAGGAAATTAGGTATGTATGCCAGCAGGGAAAACACATGCGTAGGTAGTGAAAAACGAAATTAGGCATGTAGAGAATAAAAAACACAAAATTGCGAGGAATACCATGAAAATAGATGCAATGAAAAAAGACGATTTTTACAGGCAGATGTTCAAACTGACCATCCCGATCATTATACAGAATCTGCTCAGTGC
>ENA-OWOF01000602-OWOF01000602.1-gut-metagenome-genome-assembly--contig:-NODE-602-length-11815-cov-4.295110_pt1 | contig 11815 bp, 10 predicted proteins | sample MGYA00248255_ERZ651790 | MGnify/ENA primary metagenome ERZ651790 (study PRJEB26908, sample SAMEA4031711) | gut metagenome | biome: gut; feature: normal infant; material: stool | place: China | collected 2015...
ACTACTCTTAAACCTATTTGCAATAGCATTCCCGCCTTATTATCGCATTGCGTAATATTATTTATATAGTATATATCATATATCATATCTAAAATCAATATAGCAGTTATTTTTATCGTATAAATATATATAAATATATTTTATTCTTTCTCTTGCACTTCCTCATAAATACGCTATAATATATAAGTCACATTTAAATATCGGCGTGTGGCTCAGTTTGGTAGAGCGCGTGGTTCGGGACTACGAGGCCGCAGGTTCAAATCCTGTCACGCCGACTTATAAAAAGCTCATGCAGATTGAAGTAATCACATTTACCACAATCTGCATGAGTTTTTTATATTATTTATCCAATTATTCTATACAAGATTATTTTTAACATATGCCAGTGCTTTATTAACAGAAGGTAGGGATATAACTACAAGAGTTACCACTGCTTCAAGTCCGATATACGAGCCATTGTAAACAACTGAATAAAGTACCGCACTATTAAAAAATTCTGGTGTATACACAGCAAAGAATATCCAGCCAGACAAGAAAGAACATATAAATCTGCCTATAACTCCTATAATATATCCCTTCACTAGACCGTGTTTTGATTTAGAAAATACTCCTGACAACCCAAGTGCTCCAAAGCCTAATATATAATCAAGAAGCACCTGAGGAATATTCAGGATATATGGATCAAGTAATAACTGCAAAACTCCATATGCAATAGCTGCTGTCAGACCAGTTTTTATTCCATACCAGTATCCTATAAGCACTATGAATAACATACTGAACAGTGTTACAGAACCGCCCATTGGCAGTTTAATAACTTTAATCATGGAAGTCGCAACCGCAAGAGCCATAGCCATTGCTGCAAATGCAATATGTTTTACATTCAGTTTACTATTATTATCTCTTGCAAAACATCCTATAGTCATTAATAAGACACAGACAATTATTAATACCACATATCCTGAGCCTGTAAGACCATATGAAACGCTGCCATCATCAAGTATTTTATTAACTAAAAAATTCATAATCTTCCTTTCATTATCTCTTATTCTTTTATATCCCGTAAAGAATATCCACATTTTCACTAAAAGTCAAGCATTAAAAAAAAGAGCAACAGGTTTTTATCACCTGTTACTCTCCAATATTTTGTCAATTACTTTTTATTAGAACTTACCGTTCTTAGCAGCTTCCTCAATAGAAACGGCTACAGCTACAGTAGCACCAACCATAGGGTTATTACCCATACCGATTAATCCCATCATTTCAACGTGAGCTGGAACTGATGAAGAACCTGCGAACTGAGCATCTGAGTGCATACGTCCCATAGTATCTGTCATACCATAAGAAGCAGGACCTGCTGCCATGTTATCTGGGTGAAGTGTACGTCCTGTACCACCACCTGAAGCTACTGAAAAGTACTTCTTTCCAGCTTCAAGTCTTTCCTTCTTATATGTACCTGCAACTGGATGCTGGAATCTTGTAGGGTTTGTTGAGTTACCTGTGATAGATATATCAACATTCTCCTTCCACATGATTGCAACACCTTCTGTTACATCGTTAGCGCCATAGCAGTTAACCTTAGAACGAAGACCATCTGAATATGCTGTTCTAGAGATTTCCTTTACTTCGCCTGTTGAATAATCCATCTCTGTCTCAACGAATGTGAATCCGTTAATTCTTGAGATAATCTTAGCAGCATCCTTACCAAGACCGTTAAGGATAACTCTAAGAGGTTTCTGTCTAACCTTGTTAGCCTTCTCTGCAATACCGATAGCACCTTCAGCAGCAGCGAATGATTCATGACCTGCAAGGAATGCAAAACATTCTGTCTCTTCTTCAAGTAACATCTTTCCTAAGTTACCATGTCCAAGACCAACCTTTCTCTGGTCAGCAACTGAACCTGGAATACAGAATGCCTGAAGACCTTCACCGATAGCTGCAGCAGCTTCTGAAGCCTTTCTTGCACCCTTCTTGATAGCGATTGCTGCACCTACTGTGTAAGCCCAGCATGCATTTTCAAAACAAATTGGCTGGATACCCTTAACCATAGCATATACATCTAATCCGGCATCCTTAGTAATCTTTTCAGCTTCTTCAATACTAGCTATACCATAGCTGTTAAGAACTGAAGTAATCTTATCTATTCTTCTCTCATATGATTCAAATAAAGCCATTCTAATTGTCCTCCTTACTTAACTTCTTCATCTGTTCTTGGGTCAATAATCTTAACAGCATCTGCAACTCTTCCGTACTGTCCGCAAGCCTTCTCATATGCTGTTGTAGGGTCATCACCCTTCTTAATGAAGTCTGTCATCTTACCAAGGCTGACAAACTTGTAACCGATAATCTGGTTGTCCTTATCAAGGGCGATACCTGTTACATAACCTTCAGCCATCTCAAGGTAACGAGGACCTTTCTTTAATGTACCATACATAGTACCAACCTGAGAACGAAGTCCCTTACCAAGATCTTCAAGACCGGCACCAACTGCAAGTCCACCCTCAGAGAATGCGCTCTGAGTTCTTCCGTAAACGATCTGTAAGAATAACTCTCTCATAGCTGTGTTAATTGCATCACAGACAAGGTCAGTGTTAAGAGCTTCCATAACTGTAAGTCCTGGTAAAATCTCTGCTGCCATAGCTGCTGAATGTGTCATACCTGAACATCCGATAGTCTCAACTAAAGCTTCCTGAATGATACCTTCCTTAACATTAAGAGTAAGCTTACATGCACCCTGCTGAGGAGCACACCAGCCTACACCATGTGTAAAACCTGAAATATCTTCAACCTTCTTATTCTGTACCCATTTACCTTCTGTTGGCACTGGAGCTGCTCCATGATGAACGCCCTGTGCTACTGGACACATATTCTCTACTTCCTGTGTGTAAATCATCTTATTACTCCTTTCGTAATTCATAGTGTTTACTATAAATGAAACGACGGCCAGAAGCCGTCGTCCAAGCCTTGACTATTTTCTCACAAACTTTTGCATTAGTCAATGTGAGACACAACATTTTTACATTAATAAAACAAAAATTTCACATAATTATCTCTTAGTTACTACTTCGCCCTGCTTCTTATATATAGAACCTGCCGGAATAAAGCCTCTTACGCTTGAAAGCGGATAAATATTACTCTCTCTTCCAACAATTGTTCCAGGATTAAGTACGCTGCCACAGCCAACCTCAACATTATCTCCAAGAAAAGCACCAATCTTTTTGATACCTGTATCAATATTGCAGTCAGGTCCTTTAATAGTAATAAGCTTCTTGTCAGACTTAACATTAGAAGTTATAGAGCCCGCTCCCATATGAGCCTTGAATCCAAGAATTGAATCTCCAACATAATTATAATGTGGAACCTGTACCTTATTAAAAAGAATTACATTCTTAAGCTCAGTTGAATTACCAACAACAGCGCCTTCACCTACAATAGCTTTTCCACGGATAAATGCACAGTGTCTTACCTCGGCATCTTTACCGATAATTGCAGGTCCTGCAATATAAGCTGATGGAAATACATTTGCAGTTCTGTGAACCCATATATTCTCCCCACGCTTCTCATATTCATCTTCTGGCAGTGCATTGCCAAGTTCTACAATAAAATCACCAATCTTCGCAAGTACTTCCCATGGATATGTACAGTCTTCAAATACCTTTGCTGCAATAGTCTCATTAAGGTCATACAGATTACTTATCTTTAATGCATCATTATTCATATCAAATATCCTCTTTATATCAATTATTCAACAGTAACAGATTTTGCAAGGTTTCTTGGCTTATCTACATCGTTACCCTTAAGAACTGCTGTATAGTAGGCAATAAGCTGTAATGGGACTGCCGCAACCATAGGCATAAGAAGCTGGTCTGCCTGTGGAAGCTTAATAACAATATCTGCCACTCCATCCTCAATATCAAGCTCTGGTTCTGCAATAAGCACTACAAATGCTCCTCTTGACTTAACTTCCTTAATATTACTTATAGTCTTTTCCTCAAGATTCTTCTGTGTTGCTATTGCAATTACAGGCATCTGTTCTGTAATAAGCGAGATAGTTCCATGCTTAAGCTCTCCTGCTGCATATGATTCAGAATGAATATAAGATATCTCCTTTAACTTAAGAGAGCCTTCCATACTGAGTGCATAATCAAGACCTCGTCCTATATAAAGAAGACTGTCCGCATTAATAAGCTTAGAAGCTGCAAACTGACACTTACTCTCAAGTGCAATGGCTTCTTCAATAACCTCAGGTACTTCTTCAAGCATCTTAGTGTATCTGCTGCATTCTGCCTCATCCATCTTTCCATTAGCATAAGCTAATTCAAATGCAATTAAATACATAATTGATATCTGAACCATATATGCCTTAGTTGAAGCAACTGAAATCTCAGGACCTGCATGTGTATATACAACCATATCTGCTTCTCTAGCAATTGAAGAACCCTTAACATTAACGATTGCCATAGTATCAGCGCCTGCCTGTTTTGCAAGTTCAAGTGCAGCCTTAGTATCAGCAGTCTCACCTGACTGTGATATAACAATCATAAGGTCACCTTCATTAATAAGAGGATCTCTGTATCTGAACTCTGATGCAATATCAACAGTTACAGATACTCTTGCTATCTTCTCTATTATATATTTACCAACCATTCCGGCATGCATTGCTGTACCACACGCAACAATATATATATTCTTGTAACTTTTCAACTTGTCAGGATTGAATCCTTCGGCACTGAAATCAGGCATATCATCTGTAATTCTTGGCATGATAGTTCTCTTTACAGAATCTGGCTGCTCATGGATTTCCTTAAGCATAAAGTGAGCATAACCGCCCTTTTCTGCAGCATCAACATCCCAGTCAGCTGTATTTAATTCCTTATGTATCTCATTGCCATGAACATCATATATCTTAACTGAATCCTTCTTAATAACTGCAATCTCATTCTGGTCAAGAAGATAATAATCTCTTGTGTAATGAATAATAGCCGGTACATCAGATGCTATGAAATTCTCATGTTCTCCAACACCAACAATAAGAGGACTGTCCTTTCTTACTGCAAATATTTCATCAGGGAAATCCCTGAACATAATTCCAAGTGCGTATGAACCCTTAATCTCTGATAACACCTTTGCAATAGTCTTCATCGGATCCCCATCATAGTAGTAATCAAGCAACTTTGCTGCAACCTCAGTATCTGTTTCACTTGCAAAGCTATATCCCTCTCCAATAAGAAAATCCTTAAGCTTCTTGTAATTCTCAATAATACCATTATGTACAATAGTAACTCTCTTATTGCCATGTGGATGTGAATTGATATCTGATGGTTCCCCATGTGTAGCCCATCTTGTATGGCCAATTCCAACATGTCCTTGTGGTTTTCCTTCTTCATCCATCTTCTCAACAAGGTTGGCAAGTCTTCCCTTGCACTTCTTGACCTTGATATTACCATGATCAAATACTGCAATACCTGCTGAATCATATCCTCTGTATTCAAGCTTAGATAATGCATCTACAAGTACATCTGCGCTTTCTCTGTCCCCTACATATCCTGCAATTCCGCACATATATTTAATTCCTTTCACTCATTTACTTATAATTCTTAGCGGTCTCGTTAAAAAGTCCTATAAGCCCCGCCTGATTCCTTAATGCCATAACAGCCCTTGTTCTTCTCGAAACAAAACCATCAAGCTTTTCCATATACTCATCTGCTGTAATATTCCCCTCTGCTACACCTGTAAGTCCTTTTTCCCAGCTTGCCGTAAGCTCCGGATTAAGCAGATGCCTGATAGAATTGTCTACAACATCATATATTATCTCACCTAAAAATGTAGGTGTAATAATCTGTGTCTTAGAATTAATAGAAATATACTTAATAGTATTAAGTTTTTTAAGGATTTCAGCTCTGGTAGCACTTGTTCCTATTCCACTACCCTTAATCTGGGCACGCAGTTCCTCATCTTCAATAAGCTGTCCTGCATTCTCCATTGCAAGAATAATAGAACCTGAATTATATCTCTTAGGAGGTGATGTTTCACCTTCTTTGATATTAAACCCATTAAATGTGATTGTAGAACCTTTTCTGTATTTTTTCAATACCTCAAATAAAGCTGCATCACATTTATTATCATCCTTATTATCGGCACTATCATCTTCCTTTACTTTTGCGTCATTTCTCGCCTTTGCAAATGAGTTCTTAGCTACGCTAAGATACCCTTCATCTACAAGCACTTTAAATGAAGCATACAGCTTTTCATTCTTTACATCACTGGTAATACTTACCTTCTGATAAATAGCCGGTGGATAGAATATACTTAAAAATCTTCTTACAATTATCTCATAGGTTCTCGCAGCTGTAACTGACAAATTCTTTAAATTGTTAAACCCCTGTCCTGTCGGAATAATCGCATAATGGTCTGTTATTGCTTTATCATTGCAGTATCTTGTCTTTTCAATTCCCTTCTGCATATTATTCTGTAATATATGCTCTGCTATCTCCTTCACAGGGGGAAAATTCCTAAGTCCGCCTATATTCTTATGTATTTCCTTACTTACCGCTGTTGATAACACTCTCGCATCAGTTCTTGGATAAGTAACCAGTTTCTTTTCATACAGCTCCTGAATAATATTAAGGGTCTCATCAGGGCTTATCTTAAACAGCTTACTGCATTCGTTCTGAATCTCGGCAAGATTGTACAGAAGCGGTGGATTCTTGGTTTCTTTCTTTCTCTCAATAGAATCAACTACTCCCTGTGCCGGCAGTGGATCAGATAAGAACTTAACCAGTTCCTCAGCCTTTTCCCTGTCCTTAAAACCATTATCCTTATATAAATATGGCGTACCGGCATACATACTTTTATCACTTACGCGCCATTCTGCATCAAATGTTGAATTTTCAGCCTGTGCCTGTCCAATAACTCTGTAGAACGGTGTCTTTACAAAGCTTCTTATCTCCCGTTCTCTTCTTACTACCATTCCAAGAACACATGTCATAACCCTTCCGACAGATACAACTGCCCTGTCAAGGTGCAGGTAATTAGCAATATTGCGTCCATATTTTAATGTAAGAACTCTTGAGAAATTAATTCCCATAAGATAATCTTCCTTCGCACGAAGATACGCTGAATCACTCAGATTATCATATTCAGATATATCTCTGGCTGTATTAATTCCTTTAAGAATCTCTTCCTCGGTCTGCGAATCAATCCACACACGGCGCTCTTTCTTTCCCTTAACGCCTGCCTCCTGCCTCACAAGCCTGTATATATATTCTCCCTCTCGTCCTGAATCGGTACACACATATATATATTCAACATCATCCCTTGTAAGAATGTCTTTAACTATATTAAACTGTTTCGCAACTGCAGGTATAACCTCATACTTAAATTCCTTTGGTATGAATGGCAAGGTGTCAAAGCTCCATCTTTTCAGATTAGGATCATATGCATCCGGGTAGCTCATAGTTACCAGATGTCCTACACACCATGTCACAATATGGTCTCCACCCTCAAGATATCCGTCTTTTCTTGTGAAGTTCACATGCAGTGCCTTGGCAAACTCCTGCGCCACGCTTGGTTTTTCCGCGATATATACGGATTTTCCCATTATATCCCTCATTTCTGTGTCTATTACACAATTATTATTCTCCTGAAGCATCAAGAGTTCCCATATAAGCTGGTATATATTCTTTTATAAAATAATCTGCTTCCGGAATATTCATATCAACAATAGCCTGATATATTGTCTTTTCCGCATCAGCAAAATCCATATTACCAGACTTCTTTTCCTCAAGACATTTGATATAAGCTGACATCTTATCAGCCGCCTTTACATATTTCCAGAGTTCTTCTTCCTCTTCTGTCTCTGATAACACACCCTTATAATGTGCTCTTATATCAGATGACAGACCTGAGAGCATCTGCTCCTCTGCAACATGCTCTACTTCCTTATAAGCATTTCTTATAACCGGATTGTAATACTTTACAGGAGTCGGAAGATCACCCGTAATTATCTCTGTAACATCATGATACATTCCAAGAATTGCAAGCCTTTCAGCATTAATATTCCCACCATATATCTCATTGTTGATAATTCCCAATGCATGTGCTATGAATGCCACTTCAAGACTATGCTCGCACAGATTCTCATGGCGTGTATTCTGCATAAGTCCCCATCTGTTAATATATTTCATTCTCGACAGCATTGCATAAAAATAATTTTCCTTCAATGTAAATGTCCCCTCTTTACTCTTTAAGTCGTTTCATAATTTTATATCATAATAGGTTTTTAAGCAAGTAAAAAGAGATGCCATCTCTGACATCTCTTTTCTGGTATGTGTATTAGAATTTAATTATTCTGCATCCTTAGGAGTGATATAACCCTGTGCCTTAAGAAGCTCTGCAATAAGAACAGCTCCACCTGCTGCACCTCTTAATGTGTTGTGTGAAAGACCAACAAACTTATAATCAAACACACTGTCTTCTCTTAAACGGCCAAGTGAAACACCCATTCCGTTCTCATAATTTACATCAAGCTTAACCTGTGGACGGTCATCTTCTTCAAGATACTGGATGAAATGCTTTGGAGCACTTGGAAGATTAAGTTCCTGTGGAACTCCCTTGAAGCTTCTCCACTTTTCAATAATCTGTTCCTTAGTTGGCTTCTTCTCAAAGTTAACAAATACAGCTGCTGTATGTCCATCAAGAACTGGAACTCTGATACACTGACATGTAATAACCGGATCACTTGCAGGAACAATCTTTCCATCCTCAATCTTACCCCATAATCTTAAAGGCTCTTTCTCAGACTTTTCTTCCTCGCCACCAATATAAGGGATGATATTCTCAACCATCTCTGGCCACTGTTCAAATGTCTTACCAGCACCTGAGATTGCCTGATATGTTGTTGCAACAACAAGCTTTGGTCCGAATTCCTTTAATGCATTAAGAGCAGGTGTGTAGCTCTGGATTGAACAGTTAGGCTTAACACAGATAAATCCTCTCTTAGTACCAAGTCTTTCTCTCTGATATTTAATAACTTCAAGATGCTCTGGGTTGATTTCTGGAACAACCATAGGAACATCTGGTGTCCAACGATTAGCACTGTTATTAGAAACAACTGGAACTTCTGCCTTAGCATATCTTTCCTCTATAGCCTTAATCTGGTCCTTAGGCATATTAACTGCACAGAATACGAAATCTACCTTTTCTGCAATTTTTTCAACGTCGTTTGTAGCGTCCATAACAACCATATCTGCTACTGATGCAGGAATTTCTTCGTCCATAGCCCATTTAGCGCCTACGGCGTCTTTATAAGCCTTGCCGGCACTTCTCGGAGATGCTGCAAGCACTTCGATTGTATACCATGGGTGGTCGTTAAGAAGTGTAATAAAACGCTGTCCAACCATACCTGTTGCACCTATAATACCTACTTTGTAATTGTCTTTCATTTTGACTCTCCTTTGTTTTTTATAAAATAAAAAGCAGTAGTCAGAAACTACTGCTATGTTTGCATATAACAAAAACAGCGATAGCTCCCCACCTTACGATGACAGTCATACCGCTGTTAACGATATGCCCAGAATGAATATCCGCAATAATATTCAAACTTCGGCACTGTGTCCTTTCCGTATACATCAAAGATAATTGCATATCTCCATATACATACTGATACACAAGCGCACCTCTACCTTGCTTATATATTATTATACTACCACTATTAATAGTATGTGTCAATAGGAAAAATATTATTTTTTTATTACATTATTTAAACGTTGCAAATTCCTGTGCCCAATAAATACCGTATGATCCTCCTCGTGCAAGTCCTACGCCTATATATTCAAAATCGGGATTTAATATATTTTTGCGGTGTCCCGGTGAATTCATCCAAGAATCCATAACATTTTTCGGTGAAGATTGACCTGCGGCTATATTCTCCCCTGCCGAAGAATATGATATCCCTGCGGCTTTCATTCTGTCAAACGGAGTTTGTCCGTCAGGAGTATTGTGTGCAAAGAAGTTTCTGTCTATCATATCTTCACAGTGACTTTCGGCAAGAGCGGCAAGCGAATCGTCCCATTTTAACGGTGCAACATTATATTTTGCACGTTCTTCGTTTACGAGATTCAGAACTTCATATCCCCAATCATCAAAATCACTTTCATTATCGGTTTCAATATAAACTGTATGCGTGTCACCGTCCCAAAATACCTCTGCACCGGCTGATTCCGATACAGCCCTTAACGGTACAAGGGTGTAATCATTGTAGATTATAGGGGGCGTATTAAGCTCGACAGGCATATCATTAACATACATTGTATTTTCGTTTATAAACAAAGTTATGGTTAAGTCGTCTTTTTGAGCCGTTACACGCTGTTCGTCGCCAAACCACTGTACAACCATATCAAGATTTTCAAATATCGCTCTGAACGGTACAAGAGTTGAATCGTTTTGTATTATTGGTGACTGCTCAAATATTAATTCATCTTCGTTTAGATATACCGTTATATCATCATCGGCAAAAACCGGCGGTGACATAATCATCAGTGATAAAAAAAGTGCTGCTATTTTTTTCATATCATATCCCTCCTCACCGCTAATTATATAGTATAAACGGCAATATAACAAGTGGAAATTTAAAGAAATGTGCTTGTATTTTTTATTATATTGTGTTATTATTAAGATATACAAGGAGGTGTCGGCTATGACAACTGAAGAAATGTTAGTTTCATTAGTTGAAAATGTTAAAAATATTAATTCAACTCTAAATAATATGAATAAACAATTTGATGATGTTAATTCAAAGTTTGATGATATTAATAATCAAATTTCAGAAATGAAAGCGGATATTCAAAATGTTAAAGATGAAACTAAGCAAATATCAGAAATGAAAACGGATATTCAAAAAATGAAAAATGAAATAAGAGAAATCAGTCTTACCCTTGAAAACGAAACAAACCGTAATATCAAAATTATTGCAGAGGGACATCTTGATTTGTCAAGAAAACTTGATAAAGCTTTAACTGTCGAGAACGAAAAAGAAATGGCACTTATCCGAATTAATATGATGGAAAATGAAATAAGAAGAATAAAAGAAAAGTTTGCATAATAAAAACGATGTATTACCTGTTACGGAATACATCGTTTTTTTATTATCCGATTATTTTACAATAAGACTCTCACCTGTCATTTGTTCAGGTTTTTCAAGTCCCATAAGGTCAAGCATAGTCGGGCAAAGGTCACAAAGTCTGCCGTTCTTAACTTTAACATCGCCTGCACCTACAAGAATCATAGGAACAGGGTTAGTTGTATGAGCTGTAAACGGAGCTTTTGTAACAGGGTCGATTAAGCAGTCAGCGTTACCGTGATCGGCAGTGATGATAGCTTGTCCGCCCTTTGCAAGAATAGCGTCAACCATTCTGCCTACACACTCGTCAACGGCTTCAACTGCCTTAACAGCCGCTTCCATAATACCTGTGTGACCGACCATATCACAGTTAGCATAGTTAAGAATGATAACATCAAACTTGTCCGAATTGATTGCGTCAACAACTGCGTCAGTAACTTCGTAAGCACTCATTTCAGGTTTCATATCGAAAGTTTCAACGTCAGGTGACTTGATAAGTATTCTTTCCTCACCTTCAAATTGCTTTTCTTCACCGCCGTTAAAGAAGAATGTAACGTGTGCATACTTCTGTGTTTCGGCAATTCTAAGCTGTGTAAGACCTTTCTTACTGATGTATTCACCGAATGTCATTTCAAGAGTTTCCGGCGGATATGCTACAGTTACATTTGGCATTGATTCGTCATATTGAGTCATGCAAAC
>ENA-OWOF01000605-OWOF01000605.1-gut-metagenome-genome-assembly--contig:-NODE-605-length-11776-cov-3.201727_pt1 | contig 11776 bp, 9 predicted proteins | sample MGYA00248255_ERZ651790 | MGnify/ENA primary metagenome ERZ651790 (study PRJEB26908, sample SAMEA4031711) | gut metagenome | biome: gut; feature: normal infant; material: stool | place: China | collected 2015 ...
TCCAGCCGATGAGGGGCGCCGAGGCCGCCAGGAACATGGCCCATACAATGAGGACGGCAAAGGCAAATACCATGGGCCTTCCACGGAAAGGATAGCCCAGAGAAGAGAGATAGTCGGACATTCAAAAATGTTAGAGCAGTCCGTTCACACCGTCAACGCCTTATTACCGCTCTAACAAAATAGTTCCTCCTTGTTTCAGGAATAAAAATTCTCCACGGTCCGGAAGACGCGCTCCATGTCCTGCGGCCCGCAGCGCTGGTCCACGGGAAGCGGCAGAAGATGCAGCGCCAGCTTCCGTTCCAGGCTGCCCTCCGGGGCTTGTTCCAGCACCTCCGGCCACAGCAGGGGAACCAGGATGCGTTCATCAATCAGCACATTCCTCAGCTCGGGAAAAGCCGTCCAAAACGGATAGCAAAATGGAGCGGACAAGGAATCCGGCTCCACGGAAAGGCGGTTCAGATGTCCCAGCCTTTCGTGCAGAAACAGGAAATTGTCCATGCGGCGCAATCGCGCCTGCTCGTAATCAATTCCGCGCATTAACCGCTCCGTCAGACGGGACATCTTACGCAGGGGGGCGTTTTCCAGCCTCCGTTCGTTCCGTCCGCAGGCGGCGGAAGCCCTTTCCGGCCCACGTTCCAGGCATCCCAGCAGAAAGGCGGCATCCGGCAGAGACTCATCCCGTTCCTCCGGTTCCGGCAGCGGCTGGTCTGCATCCATGACGGCGATTCCTCCGTCCGGAAGGCCGGAAAATTTGCGCGGACTGTACAGGGACGCCACGCCGGGACGGGCGGGAGAATACAAGGCCAGCGCATTGTCCACAACCAGCCTGCCGCCATACCGGGAGGCCAGCCGGTCCACGTACTTCTCCTTGATGCCGAAGTAGTTTGTATACAGCAGGAATTCCCCTTCCTCCAGCTCCGGCAATTCTTCCGGTTCCAGATGCCCGTCAATGCGGTAAGGAATAACGGGAATGTGAAGCCGTTCCATCGGTTCCAGCACCGTTCCGCACGTATAAAGGGGCACGTGGACACGGCGCACGCTCCCCAGGCGGCGCAGGATATACTCCAAAGCGCGCCTGCCGGAATTCACGGCCACGCTCCGGTCGGGATGCCACTGAGGGAAATTGCCGTATTCCGGCAATTCCAGGCCGAAAAAGCCGCCGATGTCTGTCCGCCCTTCCATACGCCACGCAATACTACATCTCCCTTTCAAAGGAAAGCGCCATCTGGAACGGCACCCTTTCCCGTACCAGGGAACCAACCGAACACGACTGGAAGGAAAAAATCAACAAGGAATGAATCTGGAGCATCCGGGAGAAAGCCGCCGGACAGCCCGGCAGCAAGCCCTTCCACACAATCTCCTGATCCCTTCCCCTCATTTTGAACGAACAACACTAAAATAAAATCCTGACCTTATGCCTTCATCATTTACACTCCACAGCAAGGACCTGGGCGGCGTTGCCACGCCTGTCCACCGGCACACCAGCATAGGCGGCGGCAATCAGTCCCCCGAGCTCTTCTGGACCAATCCGCCGGAAGGAACAAAAAGCTTTGCCGTTACCATCCACGACCGGGACGCACCTACCGGAAGCGGATTCTGGCACTGGCTGGCCGTCAACATTCCAGCCTCCGTCAGGGAACTGCACGCGGATGCCGGAAATCCGGCCACCCGCCTGATGCCGGAGCAGGCGGTCCAAATTCGCAATGACGCCGGATTCGCGGGCTACAGCGGCAGCTTCCCTCCCCCGGGCCACGGGTGGCACCTGTACCTGGTCACCGTTTATGCGCTGGATACGGCATCCCTGCCCGTGGCTCCGGATACCCCGGCCGCCCAGGTAGGCTTCCAGCTCTGGCAGCACACGCTGGAAAAAGCGTCCCTCGTCTTTTACGACCAGGTACCGGCAAAATAACCTGTACCGGAGAAAATCACCGTTTCTACCGGGCTTCCGGCTTGGCCGCCTTTCCGGCGCCCATCCAGGTTGCCCGGTGCCACAGCCCTTCCAGCACCCCGTAACGGTGCCGCTCCAGCCACCAGCGGCAGAACCATATCTGCCCGGCCATGGCGGCGCAGCCGATTGCAAAGCTGGCCAGATACCCGCAATAAGGAGCCAGCCCCAGCGCGTACGGGAAGAAAATCAGGGAGCCTATCAGGGACTGGGAGACATAGTTGGTCAGGCTCATGCGCCCATAAGTCAGCAGAGGAACCGTCACTTTCCTGAAATATTCCAGCCGGTACAGCAGGACGAACCCGGCTACCCACACGCCGGTAAAGCAGACATTGTGCCACATGGTGAACACGGTGTGCACCGGGGCAGGCAAATCCGGCAGGGACATCACCACATAAAACGCCACGGCTCCGGCCAGGGAAAGAAGCATCCCCCGGGTCCAGAACATGGCATTCCGGTCATTCTGCAAAAAGAAATCCTGCCGCCCCAGCACGAACCCCAGCAGAAACAGTCCCGGAGCCTGCATCAGGCGCCCCGCCTCAATGCCCCAGGCCAGGCTTGCCCACTGCCCCACCGTCAGGTTCTCCCACGCCATCAGCCAGAAATTGCCCGTATCCACAGCCGTTTTCAGGGCAGCGTATGATTCCGCAACAGCCAGGGAGGGAGGCGCCCAGGCCGGACTCACCCACTGCGCTGCCGCATACGCCCATTCCAGGGGCTGGGCCAGGAAGAACAGGGATAATACCACCAGAGTGGAAGTCTTCAGCCGGCGGCACGGCACCAGGAGAAGCCCTGCGATGGCGAAAGCCAGCAGCACGTCGCCGCCCGGAAAAAACACCGCATTCATGCAGGCGAACACCGCCAGCAGGCACATGCGCCAGACAAACCTGCCCGCAAAGTCACGGCCCTTCCGGGCCTGGTTGCGGTACTGGATGGCAAAGGTGAACCCGAACAACAGGGCGAAAATGGTGTAGGACTTTCCGGCAAACAGGAAGAAAAAAGCGTCCTTGAACTGCTGGTTGGCCGCCTCCATCACCGGGGAGGAAGCCACGGGATAGGAATTGTAGATGAAATGTTCCAGGAAATGTAGCAACATGATTGCCATCACGGCAAAACCGCGCAGGGCGTCCACCACATAAATACGTTTGCTGTCGGGAGAGAGTAAGGGTTCCATGGCTATGATAGTACGGCGTACGGAACGCCTCTGTTTCAACAGAAGCCACCTATACACCATGAAAAAGCCTTTTACAGCCAAAATCGCAGCCGGAGCATCCTTCCGGAAAATTTATTCCATGCCAGGCGGCGGACGCGTCCCCCCGGCCATGGTTGCTGCGCGGTCAAGGACATATCCGTGCCATCCCCGCCCTTCCGCATTCCGGAAAGCTCAATACCGCTTCCCAGGGATGAGCCGGAGAACGATCTTCCCCCTGCCCCCCGCAGATAATGAAACCCGGTGCAGGTACCCCGGCGCTCCCCGGTAACGGGAACACCTCAGCACAAACGGCCGATATCTGCCATCAACTCCCGCACGTCTTCCTCCTGCGTGGCCCAGCTCGTGCAGAAACGCACGGTACTGTGGGAGGGGTCCTCCCGGCGCAGGTAGGCAAAGCCGTACTTCTTCCCCAACTCATCCAGGACGGAATCGGGCATCGTGACGAACTGCTGGTTCGTCCCGCTGGCAACGGGGAGCGCCAGTCCCCTGGCGCGGCAGAAATCCCGGAGCATCACGGCCAGACGGTCCGCGTGGGCCCCCAGGCGGAAATAAAGGCCGTCACGGAACAGCTCCAGAAACTGGATGCCCAGAAGCCTCCCTTTCGCGAGCCGGCCGCCCTTCTGCTTGGCAATGTAGCGGAAATCCTCCTTCAGGGCATCATGGCGCAGCACCAGGGCTTCCCCGAACAGGGCGCCAACTTTCGTGCCTCCAATGTAAAAGGCATCGCAGAGGGAGGCAATCGCCGGCAGATCCAGATCATTGCCTTCATCGCACAAGCCGTAGCCGAGGCGCGCGCCGTCCATATACAGGTACAGCCCCCGGCGGCGGCAGACTTCGGAAATCTCCTGAAGTTCCCTCCGGGAATAAATGGTCCCCAGCTCCGTCGGCTGGGAAATATAAACCATCCGGGGCTGCGGCATGTGTTCATGGGTCTCATCGTCCCAATGGGCGTGCCACGCATCCTCAATCTGCCGGGCCGTCAGCTTCCCGTCCAGGGATGGAATGGCGGAAACCTTGTGGCCGCACGCCTCCACCGCTCCCGACTCATGGACGTTGATATGGCCTGCATCCGCGCACAGCACGCATTGATGGGGGCGCAAGGCCGCCGCAATCACCGTGAAATTGGTCTGGGTTCCTCCAATGAGGAAATGAATGTCCAGGTCCGTTCTGCCACACAAATTAGCGATCAGCTCCCGGGCCCGGTCGCAATAGGGGTCCTCCCCGTACCCGGCTGTCTGTTCCATATTCGTTTCCGCCAGCCTGCGGAGAATATCCGCATGGGCGCCTTCACTGTAGTCACAGTTGAAAAGAATCATTGCCTTCCTGAAAAACGCGGGGACTGTAGCCCGGGGCGCCTGTCATGTAAAGGAAGATGAAGAATACCTCCGGAACAGGGGCAAGCCACGCCACACTCCAGTCCTTCAACCTCGCTTGGTGGCGGGGAGAGGACAGCTGCGAAGCGACCTTGGAAGAAGCTTTCTCCACTCACTTCCTGGAGCTGGAAAAAGCAGAAGGACCTGTGGACTACACAGACGAAGAAATTAGACAGAAAGTGCATTCCTGCGCATGGAATACGGTCAAGGCCTACATGGACTCCGACGAGGTTACTTCACAGATGCCTTTGGGAGTGGAAGTAGGACTGTCAGCCACCATTCCCGGACTTCCGGTTCCGGTGCGAGGCGTCATCGACCTTGTCCAGAACGACCTGACGGCAGTGGACTACAAATCCGCTGCCGCCAAGCCGGATGCTGGGCATGCCGCCTTTGATCATGAACTCCAGCTGATCACCTATCAGATGATGATCGAAGAAGCCACAGGAGACACGCCTCCCTCACTGGATCTAATCTACCTTGCCAAAACGAAGATGCCGCAGGTGATCCGAGTCAAAACTCCACCCGCTGACGAACAGCGCAAGCAACGCATCGCTGATCTGTACAAGATCGCCTACGAAGGTATCACCTCCGAGCGCTTCCATCCCCAGCCTGGGATGCAGTGCTCCTGGTGCCAGTACAGGAAGGAATGCTCCGGGTGGTGCAAGAGATAACAGAGCAATTACTATTCAGAAGCCAACCGTAAGGTACGGCTTCTTTTTAGCCGAGAGGCGATATGATTTCATGCGTAATGCTTTCTACACACAGATTTTTGAAATTGCAGGCTGGAAGTATTGCTGGTAAATTGCGATCGTCTCATTTTGTCGGCAGAACATCGGAATTATCTTCTACAGACGGAAGGAGGCAACCAGAATCTGAAATAGTTCCTTCTTCCTAGACCTGTGGCTGGTTCAATAATATTCTAAAATATGCGTGCCGAAAGGAGATTATATAGATGAGTTTTTCAACATTAAAGGGGAGATTAACTCAAAGGACGAAGTGGTTGAATGTTGTAGCGAAACTCTTGATCAAAGCCACATATTTAGATGCATCTGCACTTTCTGATCTGGCTGTGTTGTGCCAACAAAAAACCAATGATGAATTTTCAGATATTGATTAAAGTTCGTAAATTTGCATTCGAACGATTACAGTAACTCACAAAAATGAAAGAAATCTCCGAATGAAGTCAATTTCTTTGCCACCGTATGCACCTACACTAATTGAATCCACTCGTGCGATTGGTTATACGTTGGAAGCGGCCATTGCTGACATTGTTGATAACAGTATATCGGCAGGAGCAACGAGTGCGGACATTTACTTTTTTCCAATTGGAGATTCATATATAGCGATACTGGACGATGGCGATGGCATGACGGCTGAAGAACTCGAATTAGCCATGCGCTATGGAAGTCAGAATCCTAACGAAAAACGTGCTGCCAACGATTTAGGTCGATTTGGCTTGGGGCTTAAAACTGCATCGCTTTCTCAATGCCGAACGCTTACAGTAGTATCCAAGCAAGGAAACCGTATTGAAGGCCGCAGATGGGATATTGATCACGTTGCTAAAGAACACGACTGGTCGTTACTTGTACTTGATACGGCTGAAGAATTCGCTGATATCCCGCGCATAGAGGAACTTAAAAAACTAAAATCAGGCACATTGGTTGTGTGGCAGAATCTTGATAGATTGATGGTCGGAGAGATTGATTTTAGCCGCTCTATGTCTAAGAAAATGGATGATGTCCGTTCGCATCTATCTTTGGTATTTCATCGCTATATAAGTGGCGAACCCGGACTTAAGCGGATGATTATTCGAATGAATAACGCCCCTGTGAAACCCGCAACCCCGTTTCTAACTAACCATCATACTCAAGTTATGGATGATGAGGTGCTTGAAATTGAGGGCGCAAAAGTCGTTGTAACTCCGTACATACTTCCTCACTTTTCAAGCCTCTCAGCCGATGAATTATCGGCTCTAGGAGGCAAAGACGGACTTCGCAAACGTCAAGGATTCTATGTGTATCGCAATAAACGTCTCTTGATTTGGGGTACTTGGTTTCGGATGATTCCACAAGATGAATTATCAAAACTGGCCCGCGTTCGGGTAGATATTCCAAACGAACTGGACAATCTCTGGACACTTGATATTAAAAAATCCAAAGCAATGCCTCCTGAAGAGGTGCGTAACAATCTTGATTCGGTTATAAAGCGTCTGACTCAGTTAAGTCGTAATACTTCGGTCGTGCGCGGAAAACGAGAAGCGAGAGACGGTATTGTGCATATTTGGGAACGTTCAAAAGGCAGACAGGGAGGATCGTTCTATTCCATCAACAGAGGTCACCCTATGATTGAATTAATGCAAGAAATAGCGACACCGCAAGTGAAACGCACCCTAAAAAATCTTTTGACTGCCATAGAGACAGGGTTGCCTCTGAATTCGCTCTACTTGGATCTAAACTCAGACAAACCCGTTGAAAACGATACGGATACTTCTATACAGGACATAGCTGAAATGTTGCAAGGGATGATTGAACAGATGCCCAACGAGGTTGCTAAAGCAGATTTGCTCTCACGGCTTGCAGTATCCGAACCGTTTGTTAACTACCCACAGCTAATAACCCAATATCAAGGAGGGATATTCAATGACGGCGACTAACGTAGAAATGCTGGAAGGCTTACTTTCAACAAGCATAAATACACAATATTCAGACACACCTCCTGATGAGGCTGAGTTCAATGCCAAGGTGGACGAACTCCGCCAGGCTATGGCGACGCTATATCCTGTCAGCGATGAGCAATTTGAGGCGATCAGAACGAAACTGAGAAAAAACGTCGTTGTAAAACCAGAACTAGGTGTGTTACTACGGGATAAACAACGGCATCAACCGTGGCTCGCATCTCGTCGAGCAGAGTTGGATTTCTTCTTTTGGAACCGATACAAAAAATACTTGGAAGAGGTCAAGCATTGGAATCCACGTGTAACGGGAAATCTTGGAAATGATTCGGATGAAATTGTCGATAACCTTGGTGATCCAAGAAGCGAAGAGGCATTTCAACGTCGAGGCATGGTTTTAGGTGATGTTCAATCCGGGAAAACGGCAAACTATACCGCTGTCTGCAATAAAGCCGCGGATGCAGGATACCGAGTAATAATCATCCTTGCCGGAATGATGGAGAATCTGAGACAACAGACACAGGAACGCCTTGATATCGAATTTTGCGGACGAAAGAGCCAATATTTACTCGATCCAAAACAGGACATCGAAAATGTTCCAGTTGGTGTCGGTAAATACGGGCAGGATAAACGCATAGAAACATTTACGTCCGTTGTGAAGGACTTCGATAAGAACATCCTTCGCTCTTTGGGCCTGTCTTTACATAATGTCTCTGCTCCAGTTGTCTTCGTTGTTAAGAAAAATAAGAGTATCTTAAACAACCTCATTCGCTGGTTGAAAAACAATAATCAAGATGCTAGAGGAGCTATTAATCTACCTATGCTTTTGATTGACGACGAGGCTGATAATGCGTCAGTCAACACGAAGAAGGAAGATGAAGACCCAACGGCAATCAACGATGCTATCCGTCGCTTGCTAAAATTATTTAGGCAAGCATCCTATCTTGGAATAACGGCTACGCCATATGCGAACATCTTCATCAATCCCGAAACTAACGATGAGATGCGTGACGATGATTTGTTTCCTCGTGACTTCATTTATTCGCTTGGACGTCCGACCAATTACATAGGAGCAGAGAGTATATTCGGAGAAGACGCCTCTTTTGCCAGTACGCTCGAAGCCCTCTATCCACAAGAAATGGATATGTTTTTTCCGTTCAATCACCGCAAAGAGCTTGAGGTTGATGAATTACCTCCTAGCATGAAAGAAGCGATAGCATATTTTCTGCTTGCCAACGGTATCCGAGATGTGCGTGGCGATTTCAAAAAGCATAGATCCATGATGATTCATGTCAGTCGTTTTACCGATGTGCAGAATCAAATCTGTGGGTTGGTTAATAGCTGGATCGAAGATATTCGATCTGATTTACAAAATTTCGCACAATTGGCTGAAACGGAAAGCGATGCCATTGATAACATCTCATACCTAAAATCCGTGTGGGATAAGCACAATCTGACTGAGAAAGCTGGCACGAAGGATACGCCTATGCCTTGGCATAAATTCTTATCTGAGTACCTCTTCAAGGCAGTTGCTCCTATTGTTGTGCGAGCGGTCAATCAGAAAAGCAGTTCCAAGGGTCTGGATTATTTCAACCACAAAGACAAAGGGCTACGGGTCATTGCTGTTGGCGGCAATAGTCTTTCGAGAGGATTAACACTTGAAGGCCTTTGTGTTAGCTATTTTTATCGCAAATCATTAATGTATGATACATTGCTCCAAATGGGACGTTGGTTTGGCTACCGTCCAGGATATGATGATCTTTTTAAGATATGGATAAGTACGGAAGCAATTGATTGGTATGGTTATATCACAGCGGCGGCAGAGGAACTGAAGCGTGAGATCGTCAGAATGAATGAGGCCGACCTTACGCCTATGCAGTTTGGACTCAAAGTGCGCCAAGACCCAGACTCGCTTATTGTAACGGCTCGAAATAAAATGAGGGCGGCAACTGCAGTAAAACGACCAATTACCATCTCCGGCCGTCTTCTTGAAACGCCTCGCTTAAAAAGTGATACAGCGTCGTTGAAAAACAATGAGGATATTTTCCGTGACTTTGTTCAACGCCTTCCGCAAATCGGACAAAAAGCTAATCGTCGCAGTGTCCGTTATTTTTGGGAGGGCGTGCAAAAAGATGAAATCGAACATCTAATTAGGGATTTTAAGACGAACCCATGGCATCTTTCCTTCCAAGGTGTTGCGATTGCTGATTTTATCCACAATTGCGACGAAGTGTCCTCTTGGGATGTTGTAATTGCCGAAGGTGAAAGAATAGGAAAAACCATTGAATTACAATGTGGTGAGGATACGCTGTCCGTCGAGCCTGAAAGCCGTATCGTAAAAGCTACAAAAGAACAAATCAGCATCAGTGGGACAAAAGTCAAAGTTGGAGCTGGAGGCTCAACAAAACTCGGCTTATCGGACAAGCAACGAAAAGAAGCAGAGCGGTTATTTCGCCAAAACAGCGATAAATCCATACCAGATAGTGCCTACTTGCAAATTGACCGACATCCTATTCTAATCCTCCATATCATTGCCGTTGATCGCGAACAGAAAGACAAAAAAGGCAACCTGCGGACACAAATAGCAACGGGGTGCGAAGTGCCGGATTATCTATATGCGTTGGGAATAGGTATTCCCGCCATTGGTAGCGAGAAGATTGCTTACTATATGGTGAATATGGTTGAACTCAAGAACTACTATGACCCGGAGGAGGATGAAGACGAATGAGAATAACACCTGAACTTCTCGAAAAACAATGGGATGTTATAAATTTCGCAAGTGGTGGCTTTCTACAAATCGACACGCAGCACCCATTAGAGTGGCACATAGGTTACCAGTCTATAAGCCAGCGTACATTGCTCCTAATTAGCGATGTGCCAGTTGAGGCGGTGGAATCCTCTAAATCTATGATGGTTAGCCGCCGCCAACGCGAATCAGACAACCGATGGACTCTTTCATTTGAATTGCTTCGAAATGAGCAACAAGAGGTATTTGCTATTCTTTGTTGCGATATTATTGAGTATTCGCGGGTAGCAACCAACGAGAAGGAATCGTTGGGACTTGCTATTCAACGCTATAAACAGTGGAGCAAACTACTTGAATCACAAAAAAGTGGGTTAATGGATGAATCCACAAGAAAAGGATTGCTTGGAGAACTGCTGTTTTTAGAGCAACGACTTGCAGATGTTGGAGAACATCTGCCCATTATTCAAGGGTGGTCGGGAGCCAATAGCGCCGACCAAGATTTTATGTATCCCAATGGTTGGTTTGAGGTGAAAAGTATCGGGGCATCGGCAACAAATGTTACCGTTTCCTCGTTAGAACAACTGGACTGTGTCGACGAAGGTACACTTGTCATCATGCGTATTGATAAAGTCGCCCCTGACCGTGCGGGGGCTGTATCACTAAACGAAGTCGTCTGCCGTATGTGTGAAGTACTTATAGAGAATTCCGAGGCTCTGGATTTATTTCGGACAAAACTCAGTGAGTATGGTTATATTGACTTGCAGGAGTATTCAGAACAAAAATACTACTGGTCAGGACAGCAATTCTATCGTGTGAATGAGTCATTCCCAAAACTTACTGCAAAAACAATACCAACACAAATAGTGTCGGCTCAGTATGAGTTGAGTCTTCCGTCATTAATTAGTTGGAATAAGGGGTAAAGCTATGGACGCACAAGAATTTAGAAAAGACTTTCTCGAAGATATCAAAGCTGACGCATTAGCAACTGGCGAAGGCTCTTGTGCTTCTTTTGTGGCGGCTTTCGCAAATAACCTACAGGAAACCGAGTATCTCTTCGATTTCACCCCCTCGTTCTTTGAAGGAATCGGCAAGCGGAATAGCCGCCTTAGAGTTGATGGTTACGCCTACGATGAGTTCGACAAAACTATGAGCCTGGTAATTGCAGACTATGATGTAACGAACGATGAAAGGGTACTTGCAAAGACACAGGCAGGTCAATTGCAGAACAAGCTCATTTCCTTTGTAGAAAATGTTCTGAATACACCTTTGTATAAAGAAATAGAAATGAGTCGCCCTTGCTCGGATTTGGTTGACTTGCTTAGGAAAAAGCGCGGCGAAATTCGCAAGTACCAATTACTGATTTTTACAACTGCAAATATAAGCTCTACCATAAAAATATTGGAGTCTCCTGAGATTGACGGAGTGCCGTCGGAATGTCAAATTTGGAACATTGAGCGACTGTTCCAGCTTTGCGGTTCAGATGCCGGACGCAACATAATTGAATTAGATTTCAAAGAACATACTCCCCAGGGCATTCCTTGCTTGGACGCTAGCGGAACGGCAACTGCAGATTTCAAGAGCTATCTGTGTATCATACCCGGAACAGTTTTGGCCGATATTTACGACAAGTATGGCAGTGCCCTTTTGGAAGGCAATGTTCGTTCATTTTTGTCAACTAAAGTGGCTGTTAACAAGAAAATCCGCACAACCATACTGCAACAGCCTGAACGTTTTTTTGCCTACAATAACGGGATTTCGGCAACAGCGATGGATGTTCAATTCGAGCGTAATGAGCAGGGATTTTTTCTGATATCCGCAAGAGATTTTC
>ENA-OWOF01000612-OWOF01000612.1-gut-metagenome-genome-assembly--contig:-NODE-612-length-11717-cov-4.960911_pt1 | contig 11717 bp, 7 predicted proteins | sample MGYA00248255_ERZ651790 | MGnify/ENA primary metagenome ERZ651790 (study PRJEB26908, sample SAMEA4031711) | gut metagenome | biome: gut; feature: normal infant; material: stool | place: China | collected 2015 ...
TTTATCTCTTAAAATTAGGCATTTCCAAATATTTTGCTTAATTTTGCCTGCAAAATAATTTTGAGTAAGAAAATGATTGATATAAAAGGTATAACCAAGAGCTTCGGCTCCCTGCAGGTACTCAAGGGCATCGACCTGCATATTGACAAGGGCGAGGTGGTAAGTATCGTCGGACCGAGTGGTGCCGGCAAGACCACTCTTCTCCAGATTATCGGTACCCTTGACAAGCCAGATAGTGGCAGCATAGAGGTGGATGGCATTGATGTGCGCAGCCTCAGCACCAAGAAACTGAGCGATTTCCGCAACCAGCATCTCGGTTTCGTCTTCCAGTTCCATCAGCTTCTACCGGAGTTCACCGCCCTGGAGAACATCATGATTCCTGCCTTCATCGCCGGAAAGGGCAGAAAGGAAGCCAAGGAGCGTGCTGAGGAGTTATTGGAATTCATGGGCTTGAGCGATAGAGCCAGCCACAAACCTGCCGAGTTGTCTGGTGGTGAGAAACAGCGTGTAGCCGTGGCAAGAGCCCTGGTCAACAATCCAGCCGTCATCCTTGCCGATGAGCCATCAGGAAGTCTCGACACCAAGAACAAGGCAGAGCTTCACCAGCTCTTCTTCGATCTCAGAGACAAGTTCGGCCAGACTTTCGTCATCGTTACCCACGATGAGGGTCTTGCTTCCATCACCGACCGCACCATCCATCTCAAGGATGGAATGATAGAGAAGACGGTGGAGGCAGGAGCTGCTGATAGCCAGGAAGAAACTGCTGATAACAATAAAGTAGTTTCTACAGAAGAACCAGACTCATCCATAGATTGCATCTAAACGCCCTGAAAGGGCAGAAGCTCCTAGCCCAGGGCAACACCCTGGGTAATTACGGACGCAAACCTGTCGCCCTGTAAGGGCAAAAGCATTTTATATTCTCGAAAATAACATTATATGGCAAAAAAGATAAAACTCGGCGATTACAATCGCCTTCGCATCGTAAAGAAAGTAGATTTCGGTCTGTATCTCGATGGTGGAGATGAGGGAGAAATCCTCCTTCCATCCCGCTACGTCCCTGAAGACGTTGGTATCGGCGACGAGCTGGATGTCTTCATCTATCTCGATCAGGATGAGCGCCTCATCGCTACCACCGAAACCCCATTGGCTAAAGTGGGCGACTTCGCCTATCTCGAAGTGAAATGGGTCAACGAATACGGAGCCTTCCTGGGCTGGGGCCTGATGAAGGACATCTTCTGCCCTTTCCGCGAGCAGAAGAAGCGCATGGTGCTCGGCAACTCCTACATCGTGCATATCCACATCGACGAGGAGAGCTATCGCATCGTTGCCTCTGCCAAGATTGAGCGTTATCTCAACGAAGACCATCCTCACTACAAGCATGGCGATGAGGTGGATCTCCTCATCTGGCAGAAGACCGACCTCGGCTTCAAGGTTATCATCGACAACCAGTATCCGGGTCTCCTCTATCAGGATCAGATTTTCCAGTACATCCACACGGGTGACAAGATGAAGGGCTACATCGGAAGAGTTCGCCCTGACGGAAAGATAGACGTTACCCTGCAGAAGACCGGTATTCAGCAGACAGCCGATTTCGCCGAAACCCTCTACCAGTATCTCCTGGACAACGACGGCGAGTGCAACCTTGGCGACAAGAGCGAGGCCGATGACATCTACGATCGTTTCCACGTGAGCAAGAAGGTTTACAAGCGTGCCATTGGCGACCTCTACAAGAAGCGCCTCATCACCGTAAGCCCGATGAGCATCCGATTGGCAGAATAAAGCAGTTTTAATTCTACTTCAACCCAAAAAGACCGAGCAACTTCCAATAGAAAAGTTACTCGGTCTTTTTTTGTTATGGGTTGCCGCCACTTTTAAAAGTGGACTCTTATTTATGGTTCTATGGTCCAATCCTCAATATTCCCTTTCTTGGCATCAAAGTTTACACCAACTTTTACTATCGGCTTGCCACATCTCGCAAAACGCTGGTCATATTGCTTGAGGTTGATTTGCTGCATGGCGGACTGGGCACTTTTGTTAAGTTTCAGTTCGATGAGATAGAGAGTATCCTCAGTCTCCATCACCACATCCACCCTTCCATTCGGTGTGTGAACCTCCACATCCACCACAAAGTGAGTCAAGAGGGTGAAGATGATGAAAAGCACCTGCTGGTAATGCCCCTCGTAATTGGTATTGTTACAATAAGGCACCGTGCCCAAGAACTCCTGGAGCAAGCGCAAGGCTCCATCCATGTCGCCTTGGCGAATCAAGACAGACATCTGGGCGATTGCCACATCTCCCTCCTCGGCATACATGCCTTCCAAATAATAAGGCAGAAGGCTCTCAAATAAGCCCACCTTGATTTCCTTGTTAGGCAAGTCGAGCGTAAAGAGTTGGCTCATCTTGTCATAGCCCTTGATGGTGATGTAGCCGCTCTGATAGAGCAAAGGCGTGATGGTCTTCAAGTTCTCCGTAGGTGCATCGAATGCTGAGGCACGAGCCAATGACCTGCCTATCTTGGCTGGCAAGACCTTAAACTTGCGAAGCATGTTGATAAGATAGGTAGGTGTGCCTGAGCTGAACCAATAAGCACCGAAGTCCTTATCATCAAAACAGTTGAGCAAGCTATAAGGATTAAACACATCAGGGGATGCTGGTGAGAAGTGATAGCCATCATAATTCTCCTTGAGTTTAGCAATAGTTTCCTCTCTTGTCATCCCCTGTGCCTCTGCCAACACATCTATATCCTCGCTCATCTGGGTAAGCAATTCTTCCTTGGTGATTCCGCAAACTCCAGCATATTCATCATCCAACGAAATATTTTTGATGTTATTCAACTCGCTAAAAATGCTCACTTGCGAAAACTTGGTGATGCCAGTCAGGAAGACAAAACGAAGCATAGGCTCACACATCTTGAGTGGGCTAAAGAAATTGCGCATCAAATTGCGAAGCACATCCAAAGTTTCTTTATCGTGAGCAACATCGAGCATAGGCGCATCATACTCGTCGATGAGCACGACCACCTGCTTGCCGCTAATTTCATAAGCGGTGGTAATTAATTCCGTCAATCGATCATTTGCACCTCTTTTAGTATGGGTAATCCCCCATTTTCTCTCTTCTGCTTCCAAACGATTTGAGAGATAATCCTCCAACTGCTCCTTCTCCATGTGCTTACCTCCACTCATATCGAAGTGCAGCACAGGATATTCCATCCATTCCTGCTCTAACTTTTCGATGGCAAGCCCCTCAAACAGTTCTTTCTTTCCAGAGAAATAACTCTCAAAAGTGGACACCAAAAGTGACTTACCGAAACGGCGTGGACGACTTAAGAAGAAATAGCATCCACCAGAATGTGTCATTCGATAGATATATTCCGTCTTGTCGATATAGAGCTTGTTTTCCTTTCGAATACGCTCAAATGTTTGGATTCCTACAGGATATAATTTCAATGCCATAATTGCTTCGTTTTGAATTCACATTGCAAAAATAGGCAATTTTTCCGAAATACCTATCAGAAAATAGAATATTTAACGGAAAACTTACATCTTCTTGGTAAAAGCCAAGGTAACGAGCTGCCAACCAGCTTATGTCTTGGCATAAGCCTCAGCTTCTCGATGGGCGGAACCATCAAGCAGCAGCGTTTGAAGGTGGGCGATATATGATTTTTAATCATACAATTGCGAAATATCCTTAAATCTTAGACGTTTTCAATAAGTTTTTAACAAAAAAGTGCTATTTTTGCACATTAATAGATGATAGACCGAAAAAATACAGATGACAATATGGCAAACAAAGATTTAAATCGGCTTAAGTTATTACTTGTAGAAAAGAAGAAAACAGGCAAATGGCTTGCCGAACAACTTGGTAAGGACCAAACCACTATATCAAAGTGGTGTACCAATTGCAATCAGCCTGATGTTGAGAGCTTGATAAAAATATCTCGATTATTACAGGTTGAGCTTTCAGATATTATAATAGTAGACAACCCCGAAGTAAAAATATAATGGCAGAGGAAAAGAATATAACAGTAAGCAATAGTGAACTGGTCGCAAATTGTGACCAGTTGTCTTCTGTTGAAAATAGAATATTGATAATTCGTGGTGTCCAAGTAATCTTGGATAGAGACCTTGCCGACCTGTATAATGTTGAAACTAAACGACTTAATGAGCAAGTTCGTCGTAATCTTCTAAGATTTCCTGAGAATTTCAGATTTCAACTAACACAAAATGAATTCCAAGAACTGGTCGCAAATTGCGACCGGTTCAGTAGTCTCAAGCATTCTACAGTCTGTCCATTTGCATTTACGGAACAAGGAGTTGCCATGTTAGCCTCTGTACTGAGAAGCGAAACTGCCATTCGTGTCAGCATCCGTATCATGGATGCTTTTGTGTCCATGCGCCATTTCTTGATAAACAATGCAGATGTGTTCAGAAGATTGTCAACCATCGAATATCATCAACTTGAAATGATGCAACACCAACAAGAATCAGACAAACGCATTGATGAAGTGTTCCGAAGACTTGACGAAGGAAGCGTTCAGCCAAAGCAAGGAATATTCTATGATGGGCAAGTATATGATGCCTACACGTTTGTTTCTGATTTGGTAAAGAGCGCCAAAAGAAGCATTATACTGATAGACAATTATGTCGATGAAACAGTTCTCACCTTGCTGGACAAAAGAGTCATTGGCGTAACAGCTGACATTTATACTCAACAAATAAATCAACAGTTACATCTTGATATCAACAGGCACAACAGCCAATATCCACCTATCAATGTAAGTGTGTTCCGCAGGTCACACGACAGATTCTTGTGTATTGATGATGTCGTGTACCATATCGGTGCATCCATCAAGGACTTGGGCAAGAAATGGTTTGCCTTTGCCAAGATGGAAGTCTTGACACCAACGGAATTGGTGGCGAAAATCAATGAATAACAATTGCTGCGTTAAGCAGCAAATTAAGTAATGTTTCAACTATGACACCAGAAAGCAACACATCAATAATACATTCTAATTTCTTTACGAACAAGAATGGCAATACCCTTATGAAAGAGTTTGAGGGCATATTGCAACATAACCAAAATATAAAGAATCTTGATGCGGTAGTGGGATTTTTGAGAGCATCAGGTTATTTCTCTTTGCGTCCGTTTTTGGACAACATAAATCGAGTTAGAATCCTCATCGGAATTGATGTGGACAAATACATTGCGCAAGCAGCAAACCAAGGAAGAATTTTCTTCGGTGCGGAAGAGGAAGTAAGAGAAGAGTGCTTGCGAAAAATCCGTAGAGACATTGAATCTTCCAATTACAAGAAAGAAGTGGAAGATGGAATGTTCCAAATGATTCAAGACTTAATTGATGGCAAACTTGAACTGCGTGCACATCCATCTAAAAAGATTCATGCAAAATTGTACATTCTTTATCCTGACGAATTTAACCAATATTCACAGGGAGTTGCCATTACAGGCTCAAGCAACTTGTCAGGTAATGGACTTGGCATATCTGAGGATAAGCAGTATGAGTTTAATGTAAAACTTGATAGATATGATGATGTTAAGTTTGCAAAAGATGAATTCGAGCAATTGTGGAAAGAAGCAGAAGGATGCGCCATAACAGCAGAAGATGTAAAGGCCTCAGTTGACAGAACATATTTGAAAGGAGATGTAAAGCCTTACGACCTTTACATCAAGATGCTTATGGAATATTTTTCTGACCGCGTTTTAGCGACTGATGATAATAATCCATTTGATATGCCTGAGGGTTATACCAAGTATGACTATCAAATGGATGCAGTAGTTGAAGGCTATCAAAAGCTGATTAGATATGATGGTTTCTTCCTTGCTGACGTTGTGGGTTTGGGAAAGACTGTTATTGCGACAATGATTGCTAAAAAGTTCTTGATAGAGAATGGACGAGACAAGACAAAGATACTCGTTGTATATCCGCCAGCAGTAGAACAAAACTGGAAGGCTACATTTAAAGATTTTGGAATTGACAAATATGCAAAATTCGTTACCAACGGTAGCTTGTCAAAGGTGCTTGATGAAGAGAACTATAACTACTGGAATGCAGATGAATACGACTTGATATTAGTGGACGAGGCGCACAAGTTTCGTTCACACACCACATCTGCTTTTGAGCAGTTGCAGGAAATATGCAAGATGCCACGCATTGAGCAAGGCAACATACCAGGCTACAAGAAAAAAGTGATGCTTATTTCTGCAACACCAATGAACAATACACCTGCTGATATTTATAACGAGATACAGCTTTTCCAAGACCCACGCCGTTGTACTATTGATGGTGTGGCAAACTTAACGGCATTTTTCTCTCCATTAATTAAAGAATTTCAGCAGTTGAGAAAGGACCCCAATTTTGATGTTACGCAGTTTAAGAAACTAGCAGAACATGTACGAGATCGTGTTATAAAGCCATTAACCGTACGCCGTACAAGAACTGACATAGAAAGTGTGGCACGTTACAACAAGGACGTGAACGGATTTCCAAAGGTTGAACGTCCAAATGCAAGCAGTTATGAACTAAACGAGCACCTTGCCGACTTGTTTGAAAGTGCCATGCAGACTCTCGACAAGGAGCTGACTTATGCCCGTTATCAGGCCATTGCATATTTGAAACCAGAAGTATCTAATGGGTTGTATGACAATGCAGAGCTTATAAGCCGTAGTCTGGCAGGCATCCGTAAAAATGGTCTTGTCAAGCGACTGGAAAGCAGTTTTTATGCGTTCCAAGTCTCACTTAGCAATTTCCGTCAAGCCAACCAGAATATGCTTGATATGTTCAATCGAGACAAGGTGTTTATTGCTCCAGACCTTGACATCAATAACCTGCTGGAGTCTGGATACACAGATGAGGAGATAGAAGAGAAACTCAATGCCAAAGCGGAGGACAATCCAAAGAACTCAGTGTTTAAGGCCGAAGACTTTAAGCCTGAATTTATAGAAATGCTACAAGGCGACCAAGAAACATTGGAAAAGATGTGCAAGGCATGGGAAAAAATTACGGATGCTGACGATTCTAAGTTTGCAAAATTCAATGAATTGCTGAAACATGAATTGTTCAAGGAAGACCGTAATCCAGAGCAAAAGCTTGTCGTTTTCTCAGAGTCAGTTGACACGGTTAAATATCTTGAGCGACGCATCAACCGCAAAGATGTATTGGTGATCTCGGCTGATAATCGTAGTAAGCTATTCAAAACTATCCGAGAAAACTTTGATGCAAACTATAAAACAAAGCTCAACGATTACAATATAATCCTCACTACTGACGTTTTAGCAGAGGGCATTAACTTGCATCGTGCCAATGTCATAGTCAACTATGATACGCCATGGAACAGTACACGTCTGATGCAACGTATAGGCCGTGTCAATCGTATTGGTTCTGCATCTAAGCACATATATAATTATGTGTTCTATCCTTCTCGTGAGGGCAACAGAGAGATAAACCTCAACCAGATAGCACTGAGTAAGATACAAACATTCCACTCAACTTTTGGCGAGGATAATCAAATTTACTCACAACAGGAAATTCTTGACCGTGACTTGACCAAGTTGTTTGACGAAGGAATGAAGAAGCAAAAGGAAGAAGCAAATCAAGAGTTGCCTTTCTATGAGGAACTTCGAACTCTATACAAGACAAATCGCCGAGAATATAACCGAATTGAAAAATTGTCGTTGCGAAGTCGTACTGGTAGAGAGAAGCGCACGATAGAAGGTGTAACCTTGACTGGCGACACACTTGTTTTCCTCAAGACGAATTTCAGAAAAGTATTCTTCCTTGTTTCGGAAACAGCCAAGGAACTCTCTGTGCTTGATGCGTTGAAATACTTTAAGGCATCTACAGAAGAGCAGCCTGTAGAGCGCATTGAGCAACATCACAAACATATCAACATGGCTTTGCAGAAGTTCCGTGCTATGCGAGATGAGGAAATGCGAGCACAAGAGACTTCGCAAGACACTCAAGCCACACTTGGTGCGCAAGTTAGTACTGCGGTAAGTCTGTTGAATAACTTTATTCGTGAAATAGATGACAACGAACTGTATCTAAAAGTTGTACAGCTCAAGACTTTGGCAGAGCGTGGTGTCATAACCTACATACCAAAGCGCTTGCAACGCATACAGAAAGACTTACGACGTACAAGCGGAAAGTCACGAATGACACATGATGAAGCGTTAGCAGAAATCATAGAAATGGCAAAGAAATATTCCGCTTACTACATGGCGCAAGAGTCGCAGTTGAACGAACAAGAAAGCAACGCCGAGATAATATTATCAGAATCGTTTAAATAACAATAATAATATGAACTATAAAGAAATCATAGAATCAAAATATAATCGTGAAGCATGGCAGCAACTGCTTCATGACATATTTCTCAACAATGTCAGCTTTTGGCGAAGTCCAAAGGAAGTGAAAGCGAATAGCCGATTGGCAAAAAGCGCACTCAACCTGGGAAAGATTTCTCTTTCTGATGGTGAAGCGCTTGCCATATATGAGGTGGAACTTTCAGACAAAGTTGACATTGAGAGAAACAGAGCAGGCATACGTGATATGCTCACAAAAGACTGGCGTGACATGGGTTACGCTGGTGCATTTTTGTTCTGCTATCGAAAGAATGAAAGTGTCCTGCGCTTCTCTTACGTCAGCGAGACGTGGGGATTTAATCGAAATGGGGTATACGAAAAACTATCCACTCACACCAAACGTTATACATATCTTCTTGGTGAGGGACGTGGATGCCGTACAGCAATAGAGCAATTTGGAGCGTTGAAGAATAGCAAATTAGCTCTAAGCGATGTTACGGCAGCGTTCTCCGTTGAGGCACTTACCAAGCAATTCTACAAAGACTTGTATGAGTGGTATCAATGGGCGGTGGACCCAGCATCTGGAGTATATTTCCCGAACAACACATCTATAGAGGCAGATGACAGAGAAGATATTGAGACAAAGATTATACGTTTGATAACCCGAATTATGTTTGTTTGGTTTATCAAGCAGAAAGAACTTGTGCCTAATAAAATCTTTGATGTTGACTTCCTCGAAACTATACTCAAGGATTTTGATCCGAACAGTGCCGTAGTTGGAAACTACTATAATGCCATTCTCCAGAACCTCTTTTTCGGCACTCTCAACCGTGCCATAGAGGATGAGCAGGGCAACAAGCGTAAGTTTGCAACCAACGTAAAGAAAGACATCAAGACACTTTATCGCTATGCAGAAATGTTCACTATCAGGGAAGATGAAGTGATAAAGTTGTTCTCTGAAGTACCATTCCTTAATGGCGGTCTTTTTGAGTGCCTTGACAAGACAAAGACTATTGATGGCGTAGAACAGGCATACAACTATGATGGTTTCAGCCGTAACGACAAGAAATTTGCCGATGGACGCTATCGCAATCGTGCGGTTGTGCCAAACGTTCTGTTCTTTGAACCAGAACGAGGACTTATCTCCATACTAAGCCGATACAATTTCACTATAGAAGAGAACTCCCCTGAGGAGCAGCAAGTGGCACTCGACCCAGAATTGCTTGGTAAGGTGTTTGAGAACCTTTTGGGTGCGTACAACCCAGAAACAAAAGAAACGGCTCGCAATCAAAGTGGTTCATTCTATACGCCTCGCGAGATTGTGAACTATATGGTTGACGAAAGTCTTATCTCCTATTTGGGTAATACTGCTTTCGTGCGTTCACTCTTCTCTCCAGAGTTCGTCTATGACAAGACAAAAGAGGCAGAATATAAAACTATTGCAGACAAATTAAAGGCAATCAAGATACTCGACCCAGCTTGTGGTTCGGGGGCTTTCCCGATGGGACTGCTCAACAAGATGATAGAGATTCTTTGTCATATCACTCCAGACGAGAATATCTATGAGATGAAGTTGGCTATCATTGAAAATTGCATATATGGCAGCGACATTCAAAGCATAGCTGCACAGATTACCAAGCTTCGCTTCTTCATCTCTCTTATTTGCAATTGTGAGAAAGATGCAACGAAGCCAAACTTTGGCATTCCTACATTGCCAAACCTTGAAACAAAGTTTGTGGCTGCCAATTCATTGATTGCAAAGAAGAAACAAGTTTCACATAATCTGTTTGAGAATCCAGAAATAGAACCAACCAAGAAGGAACTGACAGAAATACGTCATGAGCATTTCTCTGCAAAAACAGCTTATCGCAAAAGTACATTGCGAGAGAAAGACAAACAGCTACGTGAGAAATTGGCTAAGTTATTGGAGCAAGACAATGACTTTGCTCCAGAGGATGCAAAGCAACTTGCTGCATGGAATCCATACGACCAAAATGCAGTTGCAGAGTTCTTCGACCCTGCATGGATGTTCGGAGTAAGTGATGGATTTGATATTGTGATTGGTAATCCACCATATATTCAGCTTCAAAATGATGGCGGCAAATTAGCCAAGTTGTATGCCGATTGCAATTATAAGACATTTGCTCGTACAGGCGATATCTATTGTCTGTTCTACGAGCGTGGCCATCAGCTTCTGAAGCCCAATGGACATCTGTGCTACATCACTTCCAACAAGTGGATGCGGGCAGGATATGGCGAGAAGACGCGCGACTTCTTTGCTAAGAATACCAATCCTATGCTCTTGATTGATTTTGCAGGTGTTAAAATTTTTGAGAGCGCAACGGTAGACACCAACATCCTGCTTTTCGCAAAAGCTCCAAACGAGCACAAAACCTGGTGCGCTGTCACAAACAAGCAGAACAAGGATAGCGTAAAGAATTTGAGCGTTTTCGTGCAGCAAAGCGGGTCGGAGTGCGAGTTCTCCAACTCTGACTCTTGGGTTATTCTGTCTCCTATTGAGCAAAGCATCAAGCGTAAGATAGAAGCCGTAGGTACGCCTTTGAAGGATTGGGATATCCAAATCAACTATGGTATTAAGACAGGTTACAACGATGCGTTCATCATCAATACGGAAAAAAGAGATGAAATCTTGTCTAATTGCCAAAGCGAAGACGAGCGTACAAGAACGGCTGAACTTATACGACCGATTCTGCGAGGCAGGGACATCAAGAGATATGGGTATAACTGGGCCAATCTGTGGCTAATCAATACCCACAATGGAATTCGTGGCAAGTTGGAGCGTGTACATATAGAAGATTATCCTGCTATAAAGGCACATCTTGACCAATATTGGGATAGAATATCGAAACGTGCTGATAAGGGTGATACTCCGTATAATCTACGCAATTGCGCTTATTTGGAGGATTTTTCTAAGCCAAAAATCATATACCCGAATATGACAAAATATATGCCGTTTGTTTATGATGAAAGCAAGTTTCTTACCAATCAAAAATGCTTCATCATTACAGGTGGTTGTATGGCATACTTAACTGCATTTTTCAATTCTTCTATTTTCAAATTCTGTTTCCGAGATTCTTTTCCGGAACTTCAAGGTGGTACAAGAGAATTGAGTAAAATATTTTTCGACAAGATACCGATAAAGAAAATTACGCCAGAACAGAATGAAGCTTTTAGAAAAGCTGTTACCTCAATTCAATTAGATTATACAAAAAAATCAGCTGTTTCTATAGACATTATGCTATTCGATTTGTATAATCTAACGAATGAGGAACGTAAAGTTATAGGATATATTGAGATTAAGTGGAGAGTGTAAACTAAACTGTGTCAAGCTACAATAAAAGTAGTTTAACACAGTTTTTATATTATGGACAACTTAGAAA
>ENA-OWOF01000613-OWOF01000613.1-gut-metagenome-genome-assembly--contig:-NODE-613-length-11716-cov-4.363605_pt1 | contig 11716 bp, 10 predicted proteins | sample MGYA00248255_ERZ651790 | MGnify/ENA primary metagenome ERZ651790 (study PRJEB26908, sample SAMEA4031711) | gut metagenome | biome: gut; feature: normal infant; material: stool | place: China | collected 2015...
ATATAGTTCAGGATGGCAGCGCTCAGGTAGCCCTTGGCGCGCAGGTCCTGATAGCTTGCATCGCCGTTGCGCTTGGACAGCTTGTTCTGGGCGTCCTTCATGACCGGCGGGCAGTGGATATAGGTGGGGATCTCCCAGCCGAATGCCTGATACAGCAGGTTGTATTTGGGGGTGGAAGACAGGTACTCGCTGCCGCGGATGACATGGGTGATGCCCATCAGGTGGTCGTCCACGACGTTGGCGAAGTTGTAGGTGGGCATTCCGTCGGTCTTGATGAGGATCTGGTCATCCATCTCGCTGTTCTCGACCTCGATGTGGCCGTAGACCACATCGTCGAAGCCGGTGATGCCGGTGCGGGGGATCTTCTGGCGGATGACGTACGGTTCTCCGGCGGCCAGACGCTTCTGGACCTCCTCTTCGGGCAGGTCGCGGCAGCAGCCGTCGTAGTGGGTCATCTCGCCGTTGGCGCGCTGCTCGGCGTGCAGCGCTTCCAGGCGCTCCTCGGTGCAGAAGCAGTAATATGCCTTGCCTTCGGCGACCAGCTGTTCGGCATACTGTTTGAACATCCCCATTCGCTCGCTCTGGACATAGGGGCCGACCGGGCCGCCGATGTCCGGGCCTTCGTCCCAGTTCAGCCCGGCCTCGCGCAGGGTGTTGTAAATGACGTCCACAGCGCCTTCCACATAGCGGCCCTGGTCCGTGTCCTCGATGCGGAGGATGAAGGTGCCGTCCTCGTGCTTGGCCATCAGGTAGGTGTACAGCGCGGTGCGCAGGTTGCCAACGTGCATATAGCCGGTGGGCGAGGGGGCAAAACGGGTGCGGACTTTATTGCTCGGCATAAAAAACGCTCCTTATCTATATCGGCAAATAAATTTGTGAATTGCTACCCTTTAGTTTAACTGTTCAGCGCGATTTTGTCAACGAGGAGACGCGAAGAACGGCCGGAAGGGGGCGTTCTCTCCCGAAAACGACCAAAATCGTCGAATCTGCCCAATTTTCGGAGAAAAACTTTGGAGCGAAACGCTGCCGAAACGATTGACAAACGGCGCAGAAAACGGTCAAATAAAAACGACACATTTCAACACATTCGGGCGGAGGTAGAGGCGATGAAACAAAAATCGTTCGATGCAGTGCGGCAAAAGAGCAGGACGCTTGCGGTGCTGCTCTGTCTGGCCGTTCTGCTGCTGACCGGCTGCGGCGGAGGCGGGGCAGCTGCACCGGAACCGCCCGCGTCTGCTCCGGCGGCGGGCAGAACGGACGAGGACACGGCTTCTTCCCCGGCGGCACCCGCGCCTTCGAGACCAGAATCGGTGTCCAGTTCGACGGCCGTGTCTGAGTCGGAAGCTCAATCGCCGCAGGAACCGGAGGTGGAAGACTTTCTCCGCTGTGAGCCAATAGACTACACCAGTGTGTCGGCGGTCTGCTCCGGGCAGGAGGGCACCCTCATCGTGGTCAAAGTCCGCGTGGAAAATACGACGGAACAGGTCGTCCATGCGTTCAACACCAGCGCATCGCTTGGGAACGTGACGGTGGACAACGCAGTGGACGGCATGTCTGCGGACCGGGTCGCTGCGGGCAAGGCCGCAGAACATCTGACGGCGGTGCTCCGGACGACGCAGGAGACCATGGTGAAAAAGCCGGTCATTGCGGCCCTTGAAAGCGCAGCCGAAGCTCTGCAGCCAGGGCAGAGCGCGGTGGCGTATGGGTATATATTCCTCCCGGCCAGCGAAGGCAGCTGGACACGGGCGGATTTTCTGTGGAAGGAGCAGGCCATCGGCAGCCTGATGCCGAAGAAGAAGCCGCAGGCCCCTGCGGAGTCGGCTGCGCCGTCGGGCAGTACTGCCGCTTCGGCACCGTCCGCAAAGCCGGAGCCGCCGGCCAGCTCTGAGCGCCCGGCCGCGTCGGAACGCCCTGCCGTCTCGGAGCCGCCCGCAGCTTCGCAGCCCACGGCATCGCCGGGCAGCCCGGCCGGGTCCGAACCGTCCTCGCAGCCGGAGACGTCAGCTGGGTCCGAGCACCCCGCTGCATCCGAGCCACCGGCCTCGCCGCCTGCATCCAGCGCACCGTCGGCCCCGGAAACACCGGCAGCGTCCGGGACGCCTGCTTCGTCGGAAGTGCAGGAGCCGGATACGTCCGCGGCGTTCCCGGAGTTTACCGTGCTGGGGCAGACCCTGACGCCGTCCGGTTTCTGTGTGCACTTCCAGGTGAAGAACCACACAAAGGAGACGCTGGACCTGGAAAATACCGCCGCACAGTTTACGGATGCTGCGGATGGGACGTTCCGGGAAGACCGGCTCTACCAGAGCGGCACAAAGAGCCGCTGGATCGCTTCGCTCTGCTATCTGACGAATGGAGCGCAGACGGACGAATATCCCTGCTACGTTGTCACGTCGGCCCGGAGCACCGTGCTGAAGCCGGGGGCTTCGGCGGAGATCTGGGTCTATGGGCACCTGTCGGACACGGACAAGGTGTCCCTGGTCGCCGTGTCGTTCTCTGTCTGCTGCGGCGGCAAAACGTGCCCCATCCCGGACGAAGATGCCCTGTTTCTGGTGCCGGGACGGAACGGCTCGAAGCGTGGGACGAGCAGCAAAAAATCTTAAAAAAATCCCAAGAACCGGAACTTTTCGCCCGGAGGCGGACTGCCTTCGGGCGTTTTTGTGCCCATTCCAAAAACATCCGGGAAGTTTTTGTCGAAAAGGACCGCAAGCGTTGACGAAGCAGGAACTATTTTGTATACTAATGAAGCACTGGAACAATTTTCCTATCACCGGATTTATGGCCGGGCAGCGTGGCCCGGAAAAATGAGGAAAATACGAGAAGCAGTGCGAATTAGAAAAAGGAGAAGCACAAAATGAAAAGTACAGGAATCGTTCGCGGGATCGATGCGCTGGGGCGGATCGTTCTGCCCAAGGAGCTGCGCACCAGCATGAAGCTGGAAACGGATGCAAAGCTCGAAATCTTCGTTGATGGAGACGCCATCGTCCTCAAAAAGTACCGCCCGAAGGGAAGCTGCGACTTCTGCGGGACCGTCGATGAGCGGGCCGTGCAGTTCGCAGGCTACTGCATCTGCTCCGCCTGCCGGAAGAAGATCGGTGCCCTCTGAGCACGGGCCGCAAAAAGGAGAAGACGCTATGAGCCAGATGATCGATTTTACGCTGCCGTCGAGTGCACCGGGGCGGATGCTCCATGCGTTCCGCTGTGTGCCGGAGGGCGAAGTGCGCGCCATCGTACAGCTCTCGCACGGGATGGTGGAGTTCATCGACCGCTACAAGCCGCTGGCCGAGTACCTCGCCGCACGGGGCATCCTCGTGACCGGAAACGACCATCTGGGCCATGGCGGGTCCATCCGGACCAGGGCAGACTACGGCTATTTTGCCGAGCCGGACGGCAACCGGACAGTGCTGGATGACCTTCACGCCATGACCGTCTTGACGAAACAGCTCTACCCCGGCGTGCCGTATTTCCTGCTGGGCCACAGCATGGGCTCGTTCTATGCACGGCAGTATCTGTGCGAGTGGGGCAGTGAGCTGGACGGTGCCATCATCCTGGGAACCGGTTTCCAGCCGAAAGCGCTGGTCGCGTTTGCCCGCACGGTCTGCCGGGTGCTGGCGGTCTTTTTCGGCTGGCAGCATCGCAGCAGGCTGGTGGCGGAGCTTTCGTTCCTGGGCTACAACAAGGGGCTGGAGGGCCGCACCACCCACGACTGGCTCAACCGCGACCCTGCCGAGGTGGACAAGTACCTCGCCGATGAGCGGTGCACCTTCACGTTTACGCTGAATGCCTATTACAGCATGTTCACGGGCATCCTGCGGCTGTACGACCCGGCCTTTCTGGCCCGGATGCCGAAAGACCTGCCGGTGCTCTTCCTGGCCGGTGATGCCGACCCGGTGGGCGAGCGCAGTGCGGGCGTCAGGCGAGCCGTGCAGAGCATGAAGGATGCCGGGATGCGGGACGTGCAGGTCAAGTTCTACCCCGGTGCCCGGCACGAGCTTCTGGTGGAGACGAACCGGGCCGAAGTCTTTGCCGACATCGGCGATTTTGTGGAACGGCACCTTCCCTGAGCGGCATTGCCGTGAAATCGGGATGGGTGTTCGGAAGATGAAAAAAGGGCTGCGGCTCTATTTTTCTGGATTGCTATAGATGCCGAACCCAGCTCACAGTAGGGGTAAAACAGGTTTTTTCTGAATGTGTTGCATTTCGGTCGCACGTTCCAGCATGTTCTGAGCATTTATGTGACAAAGAAAGCCACGATACAAGCGTTGTTTCTGACGCTGTATCGTGGCTTTCTTCATGGTCGAGCAGAGCCGGACAAATCCGAACTATTTCCCACTGTTTCTGTGGTAGTCAAGGCATCCTCAAAGCGGATGGTTTGAGAGCCATCCTTGTAGTTGAACGTGATCAGCATCCGGTCATCATACAGGAAAATCGCGTTCACAAAAATCTCAATCAGTGCTTTGCGCTGTTTTTGCTGCGATATATCGAACTTTCTGAATTTCATCAGCCAGAACCGGATGAAATCGGCATTGAAGGATGGCTTTCGCAGTTTTTCATCAGCGATTTTTGCAGTCAGCTCATCCTTCTGAGCTTCCAAGGCATCCAGACGTTCCTTGGTCGTTCGGGTGAATAAGCCTTCCTCGATTGCTTTCATCAGGTTGTCCAGTTTCCTGTCCACCTCTCGGAGCTGCTTTTCCAAGAGCGGAATCGTAGTGTTCTCCTGATTCTGGAAATCCATGACCAGCTGAACGATTCTTTCGATAACTGCATCATCATGAATCAGCTTCATCGTCTCTTGGACGACCAGATTCTCCAGCCACTCCTTTTGTACGGTTTTCTTATTGCAGCCTTTGCGCCGCTTGGCAGTAGCACATTTATAGTAATAGTAGGTTCGTCCAGTGGCGCTTGTTCCGCTTTCGCCAAACATCAATGCTCCGCACTTGCCACAGAACAGCTTGGTAGTCAGCAAGTATTCCTCATCTGCCTTTCCGCGAGCCGGAGCACGTTTGTTTTTCTCCATACGTTTTTGCACACGGTCAAACAAATCCTTGGGAACGATGGCTGGAATTGCATCCGGGACAACGGTATCCCGGAAAGAAAGTTCTCCAATATAGCGGCGGTTCTTTAACATGGTGTTCATGCTGCTGCACGTCAGCTTTCCACCCAGCATATTACGAACCCCTTTTTCGTTGAGGTAGTTCATGATCTCAACGATTTTTTCACCGTTGTCGTACCGCTGAAAAGCCTCCAATACAAGCGGTGAAATCAGCGGGTCGATGCGATAGAACTTATCTGCGTCGATTTTATAGCCAATCGTTCCGGTGCCGCCTGTGCATTTGCCTTTCAGGGCATTTTCCGTCTGACCACGGATGACCTTTTCAGATAGCTCAGCAGAGTAGTATTCTGCCATGCCTTCCAGCAGTGTTTCCACAAGAATACCTTGCGAGCCTTCAGCAATCGGCTCCATGACCGATATCAGGTGTACATTGTTCTTTTTCAGAATCATCTTGTAGTTCGCACTGTCAAAACGATTCCGGGCAAAGCGGTCAAACTTCCAGACCAGAACGATTTCAAACAATTTTTTGTTGCTGTCCCGAATCATTTGCTGAAAATCCGGGCGATGATCTGTTTTAGCGGAGAATGCACGGTCAATGTAGTGCCTGACCACCGTGATACCGTTTCTTTCTGCGTAGGCTGTGCATTCCCGAATCTGACCTTCGATGGATTCTTCGCGCTGGTTGTCACTGGAATAGCGGGCATAAATCACAGCATTCATAGCAAGCACCTTTCTTTTATATATCATCGAACGGTAGGTCGTTCATTCAGGATGTTGCTTCGTATAATGTATATACCACACTTCATAGGGGTTTGCAAGGACAATTTTGAAAGATATCCCAATGTGAAATAGCAGCCACTCCGGTGATTTCAGCCATCTTAGCACCCTACCTTTAGATATGCTCGCAATTTGGCCTGCAAAATCGGGTCTTCGGACGGAAGAAATTTACGACTGTCGATTCGCATCACCCGATCGGGGGACAGCTGCGCACGATACTCGGTGGGTGTGCGGTGCAGTGTGGAGCGAAAACGTGCATTAAAGGTTTTCAAATCGGCAAAACCATTGCGCAAAGCAATATCTGTCAGGCCATCATTGGTCAATGCCAAGTCACTCAAAGCGTGCTGGAAGCGCACACGGCTCAGATATTCATGAAAATTAACACCAACCACCTGTTTGAACAGGGTTGAAACATAGGTTCGGTTGTACTGGGCAAAATCTGCAAGATTTTCAAGAGTGAGCTTTTCTGCGTAATGTTCTTCAATATATGCTAAAAGGCGGCGAATTGCAGAACGTCTTTGCTCATCTTCCGGCATTTCGTTCAATCGCTGTGGCTCAAACTCTGTGCATAGTATAACGAGCAGCAAGTCGAGGCTTGCCTTGACAGCCAGCTGTGCATATGGACTGTTCTGCTGCATCAGCATGAAAATCTGGCTGGCATAAAATCGAATATGACGGTAGCGTTCTTCTGTGTGTGTTCCAGCGTTTGAAAGACAGGAAGGAAAGTGGTAGACGCCACCCTTTTTAAGCAATGGACGAATCGCTGTAGCTGAAAAATGCAGGACGATGGCAGTAGTATTTGCCTGTTGACCAAAGGAGGCGTGTCCTACTCCCGGCGGAGTGAGCAGAACGTCATCCTCCTCCAGTACAACATTCTGCGTTCCACGGCAGTACTCTTGACTGCCATGCAGCAAAATGTTAAGCTCATATTCGTCTGGATGCCAGTGGTAACGATAATTCATGGTATCGTGTGCAAAGCATCGCACGGTAAGCCTCTCACGCGGCCATTCCATTTTGTAATTGGCTAAATCCATCTCTTTCTCTCCCAAAATCCAAATATTTTCCCTATGTCAAATCTTTGGAGTGTGCTCCATTGGTGAATCGTCTTTTTCAGAATAAACGATAAAATATCTCCTGTCAACTGATTTTTTGAGGCCTATCAATAAATTTTTTACTTAGAATTTGACATTTTGACTAAGGGAGAGTCTCTCTATTTGGCAAAGCGCACAGGGAAAATATTTGGATTTTATTCTGATATTTCAGGATGTCATAGCTTTCCTGACAAGATTTGATTTCTGTACGGGTGCCAAAAGATACAAATTTTTGCATCGACAGAGTAAATTTGCTTTGTTAAAATGTCCACAATGAGCCTGCCCGGGCAGCAAGCGAATTGAAATCGAACCGTTTTCATATCAGGAAAGGAAAACAAATCTATGAATACTCAAATGATCATCTGTATGGTGATCTTTGCGGCAACGCTGGTCAGCTATATGCTGAACAAGATCCCCATGTGGCTTACTGCATTGATCTCAATGGCCGCCCTGTACATCACCGGCTGTATTGATGATGCCGGTGCATTGTCCGGCTTTTCTAATGTGAACACCCTGCTGATGGCATGTATGTTTATTGTAGCAGCGGGTTTCCGCCGTACCTCTCTGGTGGACGGTATGTGTAACAGCATCATGAAGCTGACGCATGGCAGCTTCAAAATGGCTTACTTTGGTTACATCCTTCTGGCAGTTCTGCTCACCAACTTCATTTCCAGCCCCATGGTCGTTTATGCGATCATCAGCCCTCTGCTGGCAGCACTGTGCGACAAGACCGGAAACAGTCGTACGCAGTATATGTTCCCCATTATGGTCGTCTGTGTGGCTTGCTGCGGTATCCTTCCACTGGCAACCTCTATCCAGATGGCTGGTCAGTTCACTGGTTTCATGGAAACCTATGGCTTTACTGGAATGAGTGTCCGTCCCATTGATTTTACGATCGCCGCATGGCCTGTCCTTATCGTTGTTCCTCTCTGGGCAATTTTCCTTGGCCCGAAGTTCACTCCGAAGCAGCCGGTCGTCCCCATTGAGGCACTGGAGAAAAAGGATTCTGGCAAAGCTCAGCAGAAGCTCAGCCCTGTTGTGGATAAGATCGGTATCTTCCTGTTCTTTGCAACGATTATTTGCCTGATCTTTGCACCTCAGCTGCATCTGACCACTTGGTTCGTTGCGCTGGTCGGCAGTCTGCTGATGGTTCTGTTCGGCGTAGTCGATCAGAAGTCCGCTCTCCGCGATATTCCTTGGGATATGCTGATGCTCTTTGTCGGCGCACTGGCTCTGGGTACTGCACTGACCAATACCGGTGCAGGTGACATGATCGGTCAGACGTTGGCAACAGTCGTTGGTGGTACTCACAACAACTATGTCCTCGGTGCCCTGTTCTTTATCATCCCCTTCCTGCTCACTCAGTTCATGCTGAACCGTTCTGTCTCCGCAGTCTTCGTTCCTATCTGCCTGCTGACCTGCTCCGCTCTTGGCGCAAATCCCACCGGCCTTGTTATTCTTGTCAATGCCGGTTCTCTGACTGCCTTCTTGACCCCGATGGCTACCCCCGCAGTGCCCATGTGCATGGCAGACGGCGGTTACGACCTGAAAGCCATCGTCAAGAGCGGTGCACTCATCACGCTGATCCTACCCTTCGTCTATATTTTCTACACCATGACGGTGCTTCCTGCATTCTGATCATGTGAAAAGGAGCGCAAAATCCTATGACGTTAGAAGAAAAAGTCGCTATGGCCAATACCGTGCGCAGCCGCGACCGATTTGGTCCGGTCAGCCCGGAAGAGCTGGCCGCTCTGCCCGGCACCGAAAAAGAAATGTGGGTCGAAGTGGCCAATGGCCGCAAAGTCCATGTGTTCGAGGAACGTCCGGAACATCTGCCCGCCAAAGCAGCCCTGCTGTTGAATTTCCACGGCGGCGGCTTTATCAAGGGCCGCACTGACCGTGACCGCCGCTATTGCTGCACCCTGATGGAGCAGCTGAACTGCCTTGTCTGGGATGTGGACTACTGCCTTGCACCGGAACAGGCATTTCCGGCGGCGGTCGAGGAGACGTACGGTATCCTCGCTTACGCCTTTGACCATGCGGAAGAACTTGAAATCGACCCTCAAAAAATCGTGCTGGCTGGTCACAGCGCAGGCGGAAATCTTGTCGCTGCCGCATTTATCAAAGATGCGGAAGCGCATCGCTTGAAGCCCTGCTGCGCATTGCTTGAATATTTTCCTGTGGACAACACGGTCGATCCTGTAAATCGGCTCTCACCGGAGTTGCAGACTAACGAATTCTGGGTCAAACGCGCCCAGACGGAGAAACTGTATACCGATTTTTATGTTGGCGATGCCGATTTTGCCGACCCGCTGTGTTCGCCGCTCAAGGCAGATGAGACTGCACTTGCTGCATTCCCTGAGTGTCTTATCCTTTCCGCAGGCGAGGATAGTCTGCGAGACGATACAGAAGCTTTTGCATTGCGTCTGGTCAAGGCAGGTGTCTGCGTAACAGCACAGCGGATCCCGGAAGCCATGCACGGGTTCACGACAAACCGCACTCCCGGTTGGGAGCGCGCACTCAAAAAACATATCCAGTTCTTCCGGGAACATTTGCAGGAGGATAATTCATGAAGATCACGGATGTAAAACTGCGCTTTGCCAAGCATTATCTGTTTGTTCAGGTCTATACCGATGCCGGTATCGTGGGCTTGGGCGAAGCGGGCAACTGGGGCTATCTGCAGGCGACCGCAGCAGCGATTGAGAAATTTGCCGACTATCTCATTGGAAAAGACCCCTTCCGAATTGAAGATTTCAATCAAAATTTTCTGCGGTCGGTCTATTTCCGTGGCTCGGTCATCATGAGCGCAATTTCCGCCATTGACATTGCGCTGTGGGACATCAAGGGCAAAGCACTGGGTGTTCCTGTCTATGAACTGCTGGGCGGTAAGACCCGTGATAAGGTGCGCGTCTATGCTTCGGTGATGCACATCACGGAAGATAAGAATGAGCTGGCTGCACAGTATCAGCAGTTGCAGCAGATGGGCTTTACTGCGGCTAAAATTTTCTGCAACGGCCCCACAAGTTCTCCGGACGGCAAGGGTGAGTTCTTTTCCAGCCGCATCGAGCGGGAAGTTGAAAAGGTGCGTGTCTGCCGGGAAGCGGTCGGCCCTGATTTCGATTTCATTCTGGAAGTTCATCGCGGCATGACACTGCCGGAGGCGGTCGCTTTTGGTCGTGCAGTTGAGCCTTACCGTCCGATGATTCTGGAAGACCCTGTTCCGCCGGACAATGTAGATACTATGGCCGAAGTTGCAAGCAAAATCGGTGTGCCGATTGCTACTGGCGAACGTGCCATTGACCTGCGTGAGTGCGAAGTGCTGATGGCTCGCCATGTCTGCCAGTATATCCGTCCCGATGTGTGCGCTGTGGGCGGCATCACTACCAGCAAGAAGATTGCTGCACTGGCAGAAGCACATGATGTTCTGGTGATTCCGCACAATCCGCTTGGCCCGGTCTCTACGGCGGCCTGTTTGCAGATTTGCGCTTCCATTCCGAATCTGGGCATTCAGGAACTTCCCGGTTTCTGTCTGAACGGTGCAGAGGATAAGATGGTCAAGGAGCCGCTGCGTTATGAGAACGGCTGTATGCTCATCCCCGATGCTCCCGGCATTGGCGTGGAGCTGGCAGATGATGCTGAGGAGCTTTATCCGGCGAAGGAACGTGGCAGCAACGCTGCCCGCCGTGCCTTTGACGGTGCGGTAAAAGATTGGTAACAAGAAAGAATGTGAGGTTGACATATGCCGATTGGGGTTTTGACAAACTGTGCCGCCGTGCTGCTTGGCGGTCTACTGGGAACATATCTTGGAAAGATTCTCCCGCGGGGACTAAAAGACAATCTGCCGACTCTTTTCGGTTTCTGTTCCATTGCAATCGGTGTCAATTCCATTATCAAAGCATCTGGAATGACTGCGGTCGTGTTAGCGATTCTGGTCGGCTTTACGATTGGCCATCTTCTGCATCTTGAACAGTGGACAAGTAAATTTTTTCATAACCTTGTTCGGGTACTCCATCTTGGTGGGGAGGACATTGATATGGAATTTTACATCACAGCGGTCGCGCTGTTCTGCTGTTCCGGCTTTGGATGGTACAGCACTCTGACAGAGGGCATCACAGGCGATCCAAGCCTATTAATGTCCAAGGCTGTTCTTGATGGATTCACGGCAATGATCTTTGCGGCTTCCTTGGGTAAATCCATATGCGCAATTCCTTTGCCGCAGTGTGCGATTCTTCTTGTCGTATACATGGTTGGTCGCACTTTATCCGCTTGTTTGACCCCCACAATGTTTGCGGATTTGTCGGCTTGCGGCGGCATTTTAACAATGGCTGCGGGTTTCCGCGTCTCTAAAATCAAGTCAGTTCCCCTCGTTGACTTGATGCCTGCCTTGATCCTAGTGATGCCTTTCAGTATGGCGTGGAGCGCACTGATGGGCTGATAGGAGCGTTCTCCTTTCAACCGGGCTGTTCTTTCATTTATGAATTGAGTAGCCCGGTTTTCTTTTTGGCTGACTTTGCACGAATGATGAGGAAAGAAACTATCGACAAAGAATAACTGTTTTAACAGAAGTCTTACTATTGTCGCTTTATCGTGATAAATTTTGCAAAACCATCTTGACGTACCCACGCTTCCATGATACCCTTTATTCCAAATCCTGCTGAAAAAGTGGTGGTTCTCACCGTGATAACCACCACTTTCAGCGGATAATCACCTCGGAAAGAACGTACCGCCCCGCAACACACCCGATTCATTTTGCCGCCGATTCACCCGACAAAATCCATCGCTGCGCTGCATGGGCGGT
>ENA-OWOF01000619-OWOF01000619.1-gut-metagenome-genome-assembly--contig:-NODE-619-length-11649-cov-3.454805_pt1 | contig 11649 bp, 9 predicted proteins | sample MGYA00248255_ERZ651790 | MGnify/ENA primary metagenome ERZ651790 (study PRJEB26908, sample SAMEA4031711) | gut metagenome | biome: gut; feature: normal infant; material: stool | place: China | collected 2015 ...
GACCGGGCCTTCCCCCGCCAGTTTCCCGACGGTCACGGTTTCCCCGATCAGGGCGTCTCTTAATGTACGGTGTTTGGTCATAGAATGATGGCTGATTGTTGGATGAGAAGGTTCAGGCCACGAATATCTTGCAGGCAAGAGCCTTGCTGAGAGCTATCCGGGACCCCTTGACATTGACGATGAAGTTTCCGCCGTTTTCAGAAACGATGGAAACCGTGCTGCCGGCAACGAAGCCCAGGCTTTCCAGAAAACGCCGGGTTTCATCCCTGCCATGAATTTTGTTAACCTGGCGAATATCGCCGATGTTGAGCATGGAGAGTGGCATGGTGTGTGTATGAATCAAATCCGGGAGAAAGTTAGTTTCATCAAACTAGTAAGTCAATGATATTATGCGCCTGTGTTTTCAATTTGGATAAAAATTATTCATCATGAATCATTTACCCATTAGTTTAATCTAAGTATGACGCGGAGGAAAAGCCGGAAACGGGGGGGTCCGGCAATAAGCCGGAAGGGGGAATACAAAAAAGCCGCGCCATGAAGGTTCATGGCGCGGCTGGAAAAAATGCTTTCCTCTGGCTCAGGAGGCGGGGCAGACTTCGCCCTGGACGGGCTTGCCGTTGTATTCCCCGGTCAGGGTTTTCAGGAAGGCCACCAGCAGGCTCACCTCCTTCTTGTCCAATTTGTCGTAGCCGAGCTGGTAGTGGTACATCTTGGTGATGGCTTCCTCCAGCGTCTGGGCGGAGGCGTCATGCATGTACGGCCAGGTAAGCTCCACGTTGCGGAGGGTGGGAACGCGGAACCTGTGCCTGTCTGATTCCTTCTTGGAAAAGTTCATCAGGCCGTTGTCGTCATTGGTCTTGGCGCGTCCGGCAAAGAAGTCTCCCTTGAGGTCGGCGTATTCAAAGGACTGGCCGCCCATGGCGGGGCCGGTGTGGCAGGTCTGGCAACCGAGCTTGAGGAAGAGCCTGTAGCCCTTCTTGGCATTCTCGCTGATGGCGTTTTCATCACCCTTCAAATAACGGTCGAACGGGCTGTTCGGCGTGATGAGGGTCTTTTCATATTCCGCGATGGCGTTTGTGATGGTTTCTCCGTTGAAGCCCTGGGGATAAACCTTCCTGAATTCCGCGGCAAACGCGGTGTCCTGATTCAGCTTGGCGGCGATCTGGTTCCAGTCGTCCGGATGTTCGTAACCCATTTCCACCGGGTTCAGGGGAGGTCCGCCCGCCTGTTCCTGGAGGCTGGCGGCGCGTCCGTCCCAGAACTGCTTGGTGTGGAAGGCGGCGTTGAAGACGGTGGGGGCGTTGATGCCGCCCTTCTGGCCGCGGACTCCGGTGGAGGTGGCCAGGTTGTCCGTGCCGGCCTTCTCCAGGGAGTGGCAGGAAGCGCAGGAAACGGTATTGTCCGTGGAGAGGCGCACGTCATGGAACAGCTTATAGCCCAGGGCCACCTTGGCCGGATCCGTGGGAAGGGCGTCCGGAATGGGGGAGATGGCGGTGATGGCGTACTCCTTGCCCACCATGTCGCCGAAGATTTTCAGGCGTTCATCCTTGACCCACTGGAGCATGGCTGCTTTTTCCGGAAGGGTGAGCGTGCTGCCCCAGTGCACCATGGTGTAGGAGGTGGGTGGCATGGAATTGATCTGGAGCACGTGTTCCAGTTTGGAAAGGGTCACGGCAGTGGGCGGTTCATCCATGTTGTAGCTGCGCTGTCCGTCCCGGATGTGGCGCGCCAGCAGGCCGCCGGAAAGGGTGTTCACCAATTCGGAAATGTGGGTGCCGGGCTTATGGCAGTCCGCACACTTGGAGTTCATGGTATGTGCGGTGATTTCCGCCGCCTGGGCGGATGTCAGGGGCTTGATATTCTGGTTCGGCAGGAACAGGGGCGCGACTGCCGCCGTCACGATGACCGTGCCGCCCAGAATGGCCCCGGCCGTGATGAAGGAACGTGTTTTGCTCATGAGATTCTCAATGACGTGGAATTGCCTGTATGGTAAAAGGGAAGGGTTAATATATCAAGATTTATTCTAAAGTTCGCCGGCCTTTCTCAAATCTTCGTTAATGGCCTCCAGCACATCCGCTTCCGGGGTGAAATTGGCGGCATGGTAGGAGCTGCGGACCAGCGGCCCGGACGCCACGTGCCTGAAGCCCTTGGCTCGCGCGACCTCCTCATAACGGACGAAGTCGTCCGGATGGATGTATTTGACCACTGGCAGGTGGTTGCGGGAGGGGCGCAGGTACTGCCCCAGCGTCAGCACCGTGACGCCGTGCTCCAGCAGGTCGTCCATGGACCGGAAAAGCTCGTCTTCCGTCTCTCCCAGGCCCAGCATGATGCCGCTTTTGGTGGAAACCTTGCCGTCTACGCAGTCCAGCGCCATCCGGAGGACGCGCAGGGAGCGCTGGTACTGGGCGCGGAAGCGCACGATGGGCGTCAGGCGTTCCACCGTTTCCAGATTGTGGCCGAAGATGTGGGGGCGTGCCGCCATCAGCGTCCGGATGGAGGAGGGCTTCTCATTCAGGTCCGAGGCCAGCACCTCAATGATGGTGGAGGGACTGGCTTTTCTGACGGCCCGGATTACTTGGGCGAAGTGGGCGGCGGCTCCGTCCGGAAGGTCGTCCCGGGTGACCATGGTAATGACGGCGTGGCGCAGCTTCATGTGCACGACGGCGTCCGCCACGTGCTGCGGCTCCTCCGGGTCCAGCGGAAAGGGCTTGGCGGTTTTTACGGCGCAATAGGCGCAGGCGCGCGTGCACCGCTCCCCGGCGATCATGAAAGTGGCCGTGCCCTGGTTCCAGCATTCGTAGCGGTTGGGGCAGTGGGCTTCTTCACAGACGGTGAACAGGTGCTTGCCTTCCACAAGCTGCTTGACGTCCCAGAATTCCCGGCCGTTGGGCAGGCGCACCTTGATCCAGGACGGCTTGCGTTCCGTCCCTTCCGCAGTCTCGTTGTCGTTCCGGTGTTCCATAGCCCCGCTAGCTTGCCGTGAGTCTGCTGCTTTGGCAAATGCAAAGTGCTTTATTCGGGGCCGTCTTCCCCGTTTTCATCCGGGATTGCGGGGGAGTCCGCAGCCAGCTTCTTCCGTTCTTTGGCCGCCAGCCGCGCCGCACGGAAAAATTCCTGGAGGTGGTGCAGGCATTCGTCCCCCAGAACGCCGGGACGCACCTCGCACTTGTGGTTGAGGGGAGGGTTGGAATCCAGCAGGTTGATCCAGCCTCCCGCGGCTCCGGTCCTGGCGTCCGGACAGCCGAAGACCACCCTGTCCGGGCGGCAGTGGACGATGGCCCCCGCGCACATGGGGCACGGTTCCTTGGTGACGTACAGGGTGCAGCCTTCCAGCCGCCAGTCGCCCAGAGCCTCCTGGGCTGCCGTCAGGGCGATCATCTCCGCATGGGCCGTGGCGTCCTTGAGGGCCTCCACCTGGTTCCAGCCCCGGCCGATCACGCGGCCGTCTTTCACCACGATGGCCCCGATGGGCACCTCCCCCTTCACCAGGGCTTTTCTGGATTCTTTCATGGCTTGGCGCATGAACCATTCGTCCGAACCGGGCATTTCCATCATCACGGCGCCTATCATGGACTGGACGGCGCATCCCTGGCAAGCCCTTTCTGGAGGATATTTATTGTATTTTATACAAGAAGTTCGGCATGCCGCGGAAAGGGATGGGTGTGAATGCGTTTTTGCGTTGATTCCAGGGGGTGCGTGGCATAAGTATGAACCATGAGCTTTTCAGAACCCTGCGCATTGGCCGTGGACTTCTGCGGTACGAGCATCAAAATGGGCGCGACGGCGGGGGACCGTATTCTGGCGACAGCGGACCGCATCCCCACCGCCATGTTTGAAAGTCCCCAGGCGATTATTGAGGCCATGATTGCGGCGGCCCTGAACCTGCGCGGGCAATTCCCGTCCGCCTGCGTGATGGGCATGGGGATGCCGGGATGGTGCGATTACTACAGGGGGACTCTTTACCAGCTTACCAATGTCCGGGTATGGGACCATGAAGTTCCGGTGAAGGAGCTGATGGAGCAGGCGCTGGGCCTCCCCGTCGTGCTGGACAATGACGCCAACTGCATGGCGTATGCGGAATGGAAGTTGGGCGCCGGTCGCGGCATGTCCAGCCTGGTGTGCCTGACCATGGGGACGGGCATTGGCGGCGGCATTGTGGTGAATGACCGCATCCTCCGGGGGAAACGGCTTTCCACCGGGGAGCTGGGCCAGACGAGCATCCATTACCAGGGCAAGCCCGGCCCGTTCGGCAACCGGGGAGCCATTGAAGAATACATCGGCAACAACGAACTGGCGGCGGAGGCGGTCAAACGGTATGCCGGGGCGGGAATCGTCAAAACCGTGAACGAATGCACGCCCAGGGACCTGGACGAAGCCGCCCGCGCGGGCTGTCCCATCGCCCTCCAGCTATGGGAGGACACGGCGGAAATGCTGGCCTGTCTCATCATGAACCTGATGTACACGCTGGTGCCGGACGCCTTCATCATTGGCGGGGGGGTAGCCAAGGCCGGAGACCTGCTCATGAAGCCTCTGCTGAAGAACCTCAGGGAGCAATTGTTCCCCATGCACATGGAGGAGCTGAAAATCCTGCCCGCCAGATTTGGCGCGGAAGCGGGGCTGCTGGGCGCCGGCGCCATGGCGATGGACGAATTCCTGGGGCAGGGAGTTCTGGAACATTTTAAGAAAGAAGAAGTAGCAAAAGCTCTTTGTTAGATTGAACTAACATAGGGCTTGCCATAGCGTAGACGCAGGCGTACAAGCGGAACAGGTCATGAGTACGGAACATCCCCACGAACATTTTTCACAAGGAGCTTCCTGCTGCGCCGGAGGGTGCTGTTCAGGAAGCTGCTGCGGCTCCGGAGACGCCATCAGGCCCGTTCCCGCCGTGCTGGGCATCGCCCTGTTTGTCGCCGCCCTGGTGATGGGAAGCGATTCCTGGAGCGGCATGGCTGCATATGCGGCGGCCTACCTGCTGATAGGCTGGGATGTATTGAAGGCGGCTTTTCTGGGGTTGAGGCACGGGCGTGCCATGGATGAAAATTTCCTGATGAGCATTGCCTCCCTGGGAGCGATGTTCCTGGGGGATTATTCCGAAGCCGTCGGGGTGATGCTTTTTTACCGCGTGGGAGAATATCTCCAGGAGCGCGCGGTGGGCAGTTCCCGCCGGTCCGTGAGCGAACTGATGAATCTGAGGCCTGAATCCGTCCATGTGAGGGAGGGCGGCACTGTCCGTGACGTTCCTCCCGCGGAGGTCCGGCCCGGTTCCGTGAATGAAGTGCGCCCCGGAGCGCGTGTCCCGCTGGCCGGCACGGTGACGGAAGGGAATTCCGTCCTGGATACCTCCGCCATGACCGGTGAATCCCTTCCGGTGGAGGCCGGGGCCGGAAGCACCGTGCTGGCCGGGTACATCAACGGACAGGGCGTGCTGGAGGTGCGCACGGACCGGGACTGGCGGCATTCCGCCCTGGCGAGGGTCCAGGAACTGGTGGAAGCCGCTTCCGGCCATAAATCCCCCCTGGAAGGAAGGCTGTCCACGTTTTCACGCATCTATACGCCGCTGGTGATCTCCATTGCCGTTCTGGTGTTCCTGCTTTATCCCTTCGTCACGGGCGGAAGCTGGACGGACGGCCTGTTCCGCGCGCTGGTGCTGCTGGTGATCTCCTGCCCCTGTGCGCTGGTGCTGTCCATCCCGCTGGGCTTCTTTGCCGGGATAGGGCGGGCGGCGCGGCAGGGAATTCTGCTGAAAGGGAGCAACTACCTGGATGCCCTGCGGAAAGTGAAGACGGTGGTGTTTGACAAGACCGGAACCTTGACGGAGGGCGTCTTTTCCGTGGATGAAGTGCTTCCACGTGACGGAGTAACGCCGGAGGAACTGCTGTACTGGGCGGCGCATGCGGAAAGCTCCGCCTCCCACCCGCTGGGGCGTTCCATCGTAAAGGCGTATGAAGGCAGCCTGTTCCCGGACCGTGTGGCGGAGCTGGTGGAAGTAACGGGGGGCGGCGTTTCCGCCCGTGTGGAAGGGAAGGCTGTGCTGGTGGGGAAAAAGGCTTTTCTCCAGGAGGCGGGGGTAGAGGCAGGGGAGGAAGAGGACCGCGGCGTAACCATTTACGTGGCTCTGGACGGCGTTCCGCTGGGGCGCTTGCGCCTGTCTGACCGGATCAAGCCGGAGGCGGAACAGGCGGTGCGGGAATTGAGGGCACTGGGCGTTTCCAACCTGGTGATGCTGACGGGGGATTCCTCCTCCGCCGGTGCGGAGGTGGGGCGCAAGCTGGGGCTGGACGAGGTGTTCAGCGGGCTGATGCCGGCCGGCAAGCTGGAGCACGTGCGCCGGCTGAAGCCGGAAGAAGGCCTGCTCGCCTTTGTGGGGGACGGCATGAATGACGCTCCTTCCCTGGCTGCCGCGGACATCGGCATAGCCATGGGCGGCGTAGGGTCTGATACGGCTCTCCAGGCTGCGGACGTGGTGGTGATGAAAGGAGACCCCGTTGCCGTTCCGCAGGGGATGGTTCTGTCACGGGCGACGGAGCGCATTATCGTGCAGAACATTGTTCTCATCCTGGGCGTCAAACTGCTGGTGATGGTGCTGGGTATTCTGGGGCTGGCCGGTATGTGGGCCGCCGTCATGGCGGATGTAGGCGTCTGCCTGCTTGCGGTGGGCAACTCCATGCGTATTTTCCGGGTAAAACTGGACGCGTGACGGAGGAGAATCCGTTCACTCCACCCCCTTGTTCCGGGCGGAGCGGCTCCCGGCAAACATGCTATCCATGATGTCCATGATGTCCATGATGTCCATGATATTGCTGCGGAACCCGAAAATGACGGGGAACATCTCCATAAAAAACCTCCGTCCCGGCGAGGGAACGGAGGCGGTAAAGACGGAAAAAGGGAGGTGAACCTTAACGCAACCCTGTCAGCAGGAGTTCCGCATTGTTCTGTGTCTTGGAGATATTTTGCAGGAGGGCCTGGAGGCCTTCCCAGCCCGGCTTCATGGCGAGCTGGCGGCGAAGCTGCATGATCTTGACGAACTCCTGTTCGTTGTACAGTCTGTCGTCATTGCGGGTGCCGCTCTGGGAAAGGGAGATGGCCGGATAAATGCGCCGTTCGGAAAGCTCCCGGTCCAGCCGGATTTCCAAATTGCCCGTTCCCTTGAATTCTTCAAAAATCACTTCATCCATTCTGGACTCCGTATCCACCAGGCACGTGGCGATGATGGTCAGGCTGCCGCCTTCTTCCACGTTGCGCGCGGCGGAAAAGAACTTGCGCGGTTTTTCCAGCGCATTGGAACCCAGGCCGCCGGACATGATGCGTCCCCCCGTCTGGTTGGCGTTGTAGCCGCGGGCCAGCCGGGTAAGGGAGTCCAGCAGGATGACGACGTCCTTGCCCATTTCCACCAGCCGCTTGGCTCTCTCAATGACCAGGTCGGAAACCTGGGCGTGGCGGCGGGAAGGCTCGTCAAAGGTGGAGGCGTACACCGGAGCATCCACGGTTTCTTCAAAATCCGTTACTTCCTCCGGGCGTTCGTCCAGCAGCAGCACGATCAATTCCACTTCCGGGTAATTGGCCCTGATGGAACGGGCGATTGTTTTCAGAAGAACGGTTTTGCCGCCGCGCGGGGGCGCCACGATCAGGCCGCGCTGGCCTTTGCCGAAGGGGGTCATGAGGTCCAGCACGCGCATGGCGGCGGAATTGACCTCCTTGTTTTCCAGAAGGAGGCGTTCCTTCGGGAAGAGGGGGGTGAGGCGTTCAAAGTCACTGCGCGCCCGGTACTCTTCTGCGGGGATGCCTTCCACGCTGATGACGGAAGAGGCGGAAAGGTACTTGTCATGGGGACGCAGCTTGCGCAGCCTGACCTTGATCTGCTGGCCTACGCGGAGGTGCAGGGGCTTGATGAGGTTGCCGCCCAGGTAAATATCATCCGGAGAGGTGCGGAAGCTTTTGACCGGATCCCTCAGCATGGCGTAATTGTCCTTGGCCTGTTCCATGACTCCGGAGACGACTACTTCATGGCCCTTTGCCAGAAGCTGCTTTCCCAGCTCAAAAATCAGTTGGGACTTGGTGAGGGAGGCCGCGTTCCGGATAGGGAGGCTTTCCGCCATCTCCTGAAGATCGTTCAGGGGGCGTTCCCGCAGTTCATTGATGTCAATCTGTTCCGGAACGGGAGCGGCGGCTTCCTCCGCCCGGGCCGGGACTGCCGGAGCGCAGGCCGTATCCCCTGCGTTTTCCTCCGGAGCGGCAGCCGGATGTTCCTCAGAAATCCCTTCCGGTGCGGGAAGGGGCTTGGGGGGAGCCGCCTGCGGATCCTCTCCGGAGGGGAGGGGCTTGTTGTCGAGTTCTTCAGTCATGAAAAAAATGTTGGTAGAGTCTTTGGATTTGCTGGCGGAGCAGGTCCGGCGGTCCTTCGTTCCAGAGGACGAAATCGGCCGCGGCCACTTTTTCCATGATAGGACGCTGGGCCGCCAGAATGGCTTCAATCATGTCCTCACGGAATCCGTTCCTGAGAGCCAGGCGGGTCTTCTGCGTTTCCCGGGAAACGGCCACCACGCACACGGCATCCTGGTGGTAGCGCGCCGATGTTTCAAAAAACAGGGGCACGTCAATGACAAACCCGGTTACCGCCGCATTCTGACGCGCCGCCCGCATTTGCGCAAGACATTCTTGGTGCAGCAGGGGGTGAATGATTCCTTCCAGCGTCCTGCGGCTTTCCGGATTCCGGAAGACAAGCTCCCGCAGGAAGTTCCTGTCCGCGCGGCCGTCTTCATCCACGCTGGCGGGTCCGAAGGCGCGGGAGAGCCTCTCCCTGAGCCTGCCGCCGTCCAGCAGCCTGCCTGCCTCCGCATCACAGTCAAAAAGGCGCAGGCGCGGCCCCCCCTCCTCCATCAGCAGGCGGATGGCGGTGGACTTTCCGGTGGCGATTCCGCCGGTCACGATCAGCGTCTTCATGAGGGAAGGGAAAAACCGGGTATGTATGGGACATAAAGAGCGGGTGAAAGGTTCACCCTTTCACCCGCTCCAATATGGACGTTATGCACGCCGCCTACATGGGAGGCAGCAGGCCTTCGGAAGCAGGCAGTGCGCTTTCCGGAGCGGCCGCGGTGGGAAGGGCGTTGCCGCGTACGGGCTGGCCCGTGGCGTCAATGATCTGTCCCGTCACGAAGATCATCAGATTCTTCTTGATGTGGTTGTCGGAGTTGCTGCGGAAGAAGCGTCCGATGAGAGGCAGGTCACCGAAGATCGGCACCTTGTCTTCCACCGTCTGCACGTTTTCCGTGATCAAACCACCGATTGCCACGGTGTGGCCGTCGTAGATGAACAGGGACGTTTCAACGGAACGCTTGGAGAAGATGGGCTGCTCAATGCGGTTTTCCGTCAGAGTCAGGGACATCGGCTTGCCGTCGGAACCAACGCCGGTGGACTGGATCGGGCTGCCGTAGTTCACGAAGCCTTCAAATTCCACGATGCTGGGCTTGAAGTTGAGGTCAATGATGTACTTGTTGTCACCAATGGTGGGCACAACTTCCAGGGTCACGCCGACGGGCTTCATTTCAAACACGCCGGGAGTGGCGGGAGTGACGGGGAAGCTGGTGACCTGGGCCTGGTTTTCGGTGCCTACAAGGTCATCCAGAACGTTGTTCCGGTTATTGTAGTTGCCGCCGCCCCAGCTGCTCACGTTGTTGGGAAGTTCCGGGGGTTCGTATTCGGTGGGGTACCAGAATTCGCGGATGATTTCAATCTTGGCGGTTTCACCGGACTTGGCGGTCACGCTGGGAGCGGTGAGAACGTCGGAACCCTTCTTCTGGGACAGGCCGCGCATCAGCATCTGGAAGGCGCCTTCGTCATAGATGCCCGTCAGGGACATGATGCCGGGAGCCGGATTCTTCTTGGTGGCTTCAGTGCGGTTGGTGCTGTTCAGCAGGTTGTCCACGGAGTTCTTGGCAATGGCGTAGTCGCCCGTGCGGTTGCCGCCGGTGGCGAGGCCGTTGATCAGGCCGTTGCCGTCCGTATTGGTGCTGTTGTTGTTCACGGGCCAGCCGCTTACGCCGCCAGGGGACTGGGTGAAGTCATCGGGAACGAGGCCGGTGCCGTAGTTCGTGCCGCCGCCCAGGAAGGTGCTGCGGTCGTTGCTGACGGAGAACGGCGTAACGATCCAGTCAAAGCCGAGTTCTTCCGTGTTTTCCTGGGTCACTTCCACGAACTTGGTCATGATGCGCACCTGCTGGGATTCGCCGCGGGTGTTTTCAATGAGCTGTTCGATCAGGTCCAGGTTGCCGGAGGTATTGCGGACGACCAGGGAGGAGTTGCCGTTGACAAGGAATGCCGTGGCGCCTTCCGGGAAGCTGATGCCGCTCTTTTGCAGCAGGCTGCGGATGGAGGGCATGGGCTTGAGGCCGGAGGAGCTTTCACCGCCGCCGCCGAAGGGGTCTTCGCTGACGTCGCCGCCGCCGTCGCCGACGGTGGTGCGGAGAGCGGATTGGAAGCCCGGAGGCACGGAGAAGGTGCGCTGGTAGAGATCCACATCATTGCCGCCGGCAGGAAGGATGGTGACGGCATAGTCTTCCACCTTCTGGCGCAGGCCGGCGTTGCTGCAGATGAAGCGGAGCACTTCCAGCATGGGAACGTTGGTCAGCTTGAGCTGGCCGATCTTGCGGGTGCGGATGCTTTCCTGCGGAGCGGCAACCGGAGCGACTTCCGTGACGTCCGTTGATTCCTCGCCGAAGCCGCCGTCGTCAGCTGCGGGAGCTGTCGGAGTAACGGCTGCGGGCTGGGAGTCGTTGATAACAAAGTTGATGCCGCGTTCGCCGTTCGGGCCTACCGTACGGTCCAGTTCGATAGACTTCTTGCGCAGGTAGTCGATGGCGTCTTCCACGGTGGTGTCTTCAAAGGAGACGGAGGGGATGATGATGCTCTTGAGCTTCATCAGGTTGGCCGTGGCGCCGTTGACATCCGTGATCGGGGCGTTGTCCGCTCCGTCGGCTCCCGTCGGGACTTCCATCGGAATGGGGCGTTCCCACATTTTGTCTACTTCCGCAAGCATGGTGCTGCGGGTCTCGTCGTAGGCGGCCGCATAATAGGCCATTCTGCGGCGGTTGACCGTTTCCTGTCCGCGGCGGGCTGCCACGTTGTACGGGTCAATGGAAAGAACTTTGTTGAATTCGGCGATGGCTTTGTCGTAGTCGCCGAGGTCATAGTAACCATAGGCCATGTGAAGGAGGGTGTTCACCTTTTCCACGTTCTTGACGTGTTCGGGGGTAAGCGCCGGATTCGTGCGAATCGGGTCCTTCATGTATTCGAGCGTCTGCTTGGCAAGCTTGGCGCTCCGGGGATTGAGCTTGATGGCGTCCTGGAGAAGCTTGTCGGCTTCGTCATAGCGGCCCACTTTGATGTATTCCTGAGCAACGGCGATGCTGGCGTCGCCAATGTGGTTGGCGATGGCTTCCTTGCGCTGGTCGTTGATCGGCGCGGAGGGCAGCATGTTGTAAGCGGCATTGTATTTGTCCAGGGCTTCCTTGTACTTGCCTTCGCGGTACAGGTTGCGGCCTTCTGCAAGGAGCTGCATGGCTTCCTGGGTCTGCGCTTCGCGGCGGGCCATGGCTATGCGCGCTGCATCGGACTGGTAGTAACTGCCCGGTCCGGCGTAGGACGATCCCAAGG
>ENA-OWOF01000622-OWOF01000622.1-gut-metagenome-genome-assembly--contig:-NODE-622-length-11612-cov-4.571912_pt1 | contig 11612 bp, 8 predicted proteins | sample MGYA00248255_ERZ651790 | MGnify/ENA primary metagenome ERZ651790 (study PRJEB26908, sample SAMEA4031711) | gut metagenome | biome: gut; feature: normal infant; material: stool | place: China | collected 2015 ...
ATTGATATGGCTCAGTATCGTGAGTTGGAGGCCTTCTCTAAGTTCTCTAGCGATATGGATGCCGTAACAGCGATGACACTGGACCGTGGTAGAAAGAACGACCAGTTGCTGGTTCAGCCTCAGTATCGCCCTATGCCAGTGGGCGAGCAGGTGGCTATCCTCTATTGTGGTGTGCACGGACTGATGCACGACGTGCCTATGGATAAGGTTCGCGATTGCCAGGATCAGTTCCTCGACGCTATGCGCAGCCAGCACGCCGACGTAATCGAGACTTTGGCTGATGGTAAGCTCACCGACGATTGCATCGCGGTGATCAAGGATACCATGGCTAATGTAGCAGGACAATATAAAGCGTAATAGCCTATGCCGTCGTTAAAAGAGATTAAGACTCGCATCGCCAGCGTCAACAGTACCCGTAAGATTACGAGTGCGATGAAGATGGTGGCATCCAGCAAGTTGCATCATGCTCAGGTAGCTATCCAGAATATGCTGCCTTATGAGAATATGCTGGAGCATATCCTGAAGAGCTTCCTGGTGAGTACTCCGAATGTGGACCATGAGTTGCAGGTGGAGCACAAGGAAATCAAGCGTGTGGCTCTCATCGTATATAGCTCTAACAGCAGCTTGTGCGGTGGTTTCAACTCCAACGTCATCAAGATGATGATTCAGGCGGTGGACGAGTATAAGGCTCATGGCATTGACGACATTACGGTATATCCTATCGGCAGAAAGGTGGCTGAGAAGGCACAGAAGCTGGGTTTGAAGATTGGCGGTAACTTCTTGGATCTTGCCGATCATCCTAATTCAGGCGCTTGTGCCGACATCGCCCGCAAGCTTGCCAAGCAGTATGCAGCTGGTGAACTCGACAAGGTGGAGATGATCTATCACCACTTCAAGAGTGCCGGTTCGCAGATCCTGACCCAGAAGACTTTCCTGCCTATCGACCTCAGCACTGAGGCGATAGGAGAGGACAACGACCGTGACCTCACATCGAATGTGGCTACGGCGAAGGCTCAGGAGTATCTGCGCAAGAAGCAGGCTAGTGAGGATGAAAGACAGCGTGCAGAGGCGCATCCTCTGAACGATGACTTCATCGTGGAGCCGGATCTGGAGACTGTATTGGGAGTATTGATTCCTAAGCAGCTTCATCTGATGGTTTACACTGCTTTGTTGGATAGTCAGGCGAGTGAGCATGCAGCCCGTATGGTTGCCATGCAGACTGCTACGGATAATGCCGATGAACTCTTGCGTGAACTGAATCTTCAGTACAACAAGAGTCGTCAACAGGCCATTACGAATGAATTGCTCGATATTGTGGGAGGTAGCGTGAATAACTAAGCTTCCCCCGTTTCATTATAAAAAAGAGGTAATCTGGTTTCCCGGATTACCTCTTTTTTATGTTTTGTTTTTTCTTGTTATCCCCACACGCCCTTTCAGGGCGAGTGGAGTATAGGCTATTTGCCTGTATATTTCTTGATGGCTTTGATAAATGTATCGCCATATTTCTTGATTTTGAATTCGCCGATACCGCTGATGAGACCGAATGCCTGGAGGGTGGTTGGCTTCATCTTCGTTAATTCGTGCAGACTCTTATCTGATAGCACGATGTATGGAGGATAGCCCTGTTCATCGGCAAGATTCTTGCGTATCTTACGCAGATACTCGAAGAGCTTCTTATCTTCTACACCCGCCATCTCATCCTCGAAAATCACACGCTCGGCATGAACTACAGGGATGCTGCTTCCTCTTGAAGGTCTGTTGACCCTTTGCTGACGAGGAGCCCGCTCTTCAGTCTCCATAATCGCCAATGAAACCTGGTGTTCTCCCTTGAGGACCTTCCAGCCCAATGGCGTGACCTTCATCTGGTTATGCATGTTATACGCCACTTCGAAGAAACCCATCTGGAGCATCTGCAGCAGATAGGTCTGCCAATCGCGAACGCTTACATCCTTGCCCACACCGAAGGTCTTCAATTCGTTATAGTGATTTCTCGCAATGGCAGGCGTCTGCATACCCCCCAATATCTCGATGCAGGTGCCCACGGCAATCTTTTCGCCCGCTCTTACCACGGCACTCAGCGCCTTCTGGGTAAGCACGGTACCATCGAAGGTGCGGGGCGGATTGTTGCAGACATCACAATGACCACAATCCTTGCTGGAAGTCTCTCCGAAATAATTCAGGAGGATTCTTCTTCGGCAGACTCTCGATTCGGCGTATTCTTCCATTCTTCGCAGTTTTTCCTGATTCACCGATTTCTGTCCGCTTTCTTCGCAGAAAGAACGGAGGGTGATGATATCTGCCATCGAATAGAACAATACCGTATCGGCAGGAGCGCCGTCTCTTCCGGCTCGTCCTATCTCCTGATAGAAACTCTCGATGCTCTTCGGCATGTTGTAGTGAATCACCCATCGCACGTTGCCCTTGTCGATACCCATTCCGAAGGCGATGGTAGCGCACACCACTTCTATCTGGTCCATCTTGAAACGTTCCTGTACAGAGGCTCGCTGTTGGGCAGAGAGTCCGGCATGATAGGCTTCTGCCTGTATGCCATGCTCCTGCAAAGCCTCTGCCACCATCTCCGTATTCTTGCGCGAGAGGCAGTAGATGATGCCTGCCTCGTCTGGGCGACGGGCGATGAAATGGTAAATGAATTTCAGCTTCTCCTTCTTCGTACTTTCCTGGCGCACGGTAAGACTGAGGTTCGGACGGTCGAAACTGCTCACGAAGGTCTGGCCGTTCAGATGCAGCTGGTTGATGATGTCCTCTCGGGTAATCTTATCGGCTGTAGCCGTGAGCGCCATCACCGGCACTCCATTGAATTTCTCGTGTAGGAGTCCGAGCTGGGAATACTCCGGACGGAAATCGTGGCCCCACTGACTGATACAGTGGGCTTCATCTACGGCGAAGAGCGAAATCTTGATGTTGCTGAACAGATAAGGTATCTCGCTGAGGAGTTTTTCGGGCGAAACATAGAGCAGTTTCAGTTCGCCCGCTTCGCATCTCCTGCGGATGATGAGATCATCGGTTACATCGTTGCCGCTGTTGAGAGCTTCGGCTGGAATGCCGTTCGCCTTGAGGGCTTCCACCTGGTCGTGCATCAGACTGATGAGTGGCGAAATGACCACTGCTGTTCCCTCCATTGCCAGCGCCGGAACCTGATAGCACAGACTCTTTCCTCCGCCCGTCGGCATCAGTACCAGACAGTCGTTACCTTGCATCACTTCCCGGATGATGGCTTCCTGGTTGGGTCGGAAGGAATCGTATCCGAAGTAAGATTTCAATATCTCGTTGATTTGCATATTTCTTAACTATATTTTCTTCTTTTTCGTTGGATATTCCTGCAAAGTTACGTAAAAAACGGGAGATTTATTACATTTCTTTCAATAAAATAAGAAAAGTTGGCAGAAAAGTTTGAAAATCCAAATAATTGTCGTACTTTTGCGCTAGAAATAAAGGTTTAGAACATGGCAAATTGTAATGTAAACACCCACGAGCGCTTTGCCGACATCCAGATGCTGCGTTACGAGCTGAAGGGATTCGATGCATTGTCGCTCAATCAGAAATTGTATATTTACTGCCTGGCAAAGGCTACCCTGATGGGACGTGACATCACGTTCGACCAGCAGGGAAAGTACAACCTGCGCATTCGCAAAACCCTGGAGGCAATCTATCGCCATTACAAGGGTATAATCGGAGAGGCTATCGAAAACACAGAGACAGCAAGCGATTCTACTACTCAAATCGAAACTTCTTCCGTTTGTGATTCCGAAGAATTCAAGGCTTTCGAAGTATATCTGAAGCGCGTATGGTTTGCCAGCGGCATTCATCATCATTATGGCTGCGAGAAATTCAAGCCGGGATTCTCTGAGGAATTCTTCTATCAGTTGATGGAGGAAATCTCTGAGGATGAGTTGCCCCTCAAGAGAGGAGAGAGCAAGGAAGATCTCCTCGCTCAGCTCGTACCAGTCATCTTCGACCCGGAGGTGATGCCGAAGAGAGTGAACCAGACCGATGGCGAAGACCTGGTAAAGACTTCTGCCTGCAACTTCTATGAGAATGTGACTCAGGCGGAAGTGGAGAGATTCTATGCCCGATTGAAGGATGCCTCTAACCCGACACCACCATCTTACGGACTCAATTCCAAGCTCACCAAGCGCAACAACGAGATGATTGAGCTGGTGTGGAAGGAGGATGGACTCTATAGTGAGCCTATCAAGGAAATTGTGTCCTGGTTGCTCAAGGCGCAGAAATTCGCTGAAAATGAGGGACAGAAGCATGTCATCGACCTGCTCGTGAAGTTCTATCGCACCGGTAATCTTGAGGATTTCGACCGATATAGCATTGCCTGGGTAGAGCAGCACGAAGGTATGGTGGATTTTATCAACGGATTCATCGAGGTATATGGTGACCCATTGGGATTGAAAGGAACCTGGGAGGGTATCGTGGAATACAAGGACCTGGAGGCTACCCAGCGAACCCAGACCATCAGTAAGAATGCTCAGTGGTTTGAGGATCATTCGCCTGTGGATCCACGTTTCCGCAAACCGGAGGTGAAGGGCGTTACTGCCAACGTAATCTGTGCGGCGATGCTTGGCGGAGAGGAATATCCTGCTTCGGCTATCGGCATCAATCTGCCTAATGCCAACTGGATCCGTCAGGAGCACGGTTCGAAGAGCGTTACCATCGGCAACCTGACTGATGCCTACAACAAGGCGGCTCAGGGCAACGGATTCAGAGATGAGTTTGTCATCGATGAGGAGACTGTGGCGCTGATGAATCAGTATGCTGATATCACCGACGACCTGCATACCGACCTTCACGAGTGTCTGGGACACGGCAGCGGTCAGCTTCTTCCTGGCACCGATCCTGATGCCCTGAAGGCGTATGGCAACACGATAGAGGAGGCGAGAGCCGATCTTTTTGGATTATATTATGTAGCCGACCACAAATTGGTGGAATTGGGATTGACTCCTAATGATGAGGCATATAAGGCGCAGTATTACAGTTATCTGATGAACGGTTTGCTCACCCAGACTATCCGAATCAAGGAGGGTGACAAGATAGAGGAGGCGCACATGAGAAACCGTGCCCTCATTGCCTGGTGGACCCTGGAGCATGCCGAGGGAGCCGTGGAACTGGTTACGGAAGAAGTAAGCTATGCTTCTGCTGAAGATGCCCTGAAGGATGCTGAGGGAAATATCGTAACTACCCGCACCTATGTGAAGGTGAATGATTACGGGAAGCTCCGTCATCTCTTCGGAGAACTCCTTGCAGAGATTCAGCGAATCAAGAGCGAGGGAGATTTCGAGGCTGCCCGCCAGTTGGTAGAGAAGTATGCCGTGAATATTGATCCAGACTTGCATCGCGAGATTCTGGCGAGATACAAGAAGTTGAATCTGGCTCCATACAAGGGTTTCATCAATCCTAAGATGACGCTGGTCTATGATGAGGAGGGTAATCCTATCGATGTAAATCTCGATTATGAGGAGAGTTATACCGGCCAGATGCTCCGCTATTCTGAGGAGTACGGAACGTTATAAATAATAAATAACGTTATAATAATAGATAATGACAGATAATAAGAACGAGGAATTTCCGATAGTAGATGAAATGGGTAATATCCTGGGTGCCATCACCCGAGGTCATGCCCATGATGGATGCAAGATATTGCATCCTGTGGTTCATCTGCATGTATTCAATAGTAAGGGAGAACTGTATCTCCAGCACCGTCCGGCATGGAAGGATATCCAGCCTGATAAATGGGATACAGCCTGTGGTGGACATGTGGATTTAGGCGAGAGTGTAAACCAGGCGCTTCATCGAGAAGTAAGGGAAGAGTTGGGTATCACCGATTTCGAACCGGAGTCTTTAGGACATTATGTCTTTGAGAGTCAGAGAGAAAAGGAACTGGTATATGTGCATCGCTGTGTATATGATGGTGAAGTGAAGCCGAGCCAGGAAGAGTTGTCTGGTGGTAGATTCTGGAGTAAGGAAGAAATCAAGGAAAACATCGGCAAAGGTGTTTTCACTCCGAATTTCGAAAACGAATACCAGAAGTTTTTCGCCCACTAAGAAAATGTCCCACAGATTTCACCTCTGTGGGACATTAAGAATAAGTAAGATTATATCTCGAAGATACCCTTGAGCGCCCCTCTGGCGATATTCTCGAAATCCTCTCCGAAATCGCAGAAGCGCATCACTGCATTGGCGGCAGCATGCTTCACTCCCATATTATCACCCTGCAATGCCACGGCAGCCTGATCCAGGAATTCATTGATTCCACGATCGTTAGGCTCCTTACCATTCGCAAAGAGGCGGGCAAGAAGCTGGAATCCGGCAATCTCATACAGCGGTTTATTGCTTGCCATCCATTGATATGCAATCACCGGCGCATATTCCACATATTGCAGCAGATTGAAGGCAAGCATCTCAGCCATTTCCTGGCTCTGCACCTGTTCCATCCAGATATCCGTGATTTCAGCCAGCATCTTATCGGCAGGCATGATGAGGGTAGCAAGAATCTTGCACTCCCGGATGTCTTCTTTCCAGAGTTCAATGGCGAGGTCGTAGTCCTTACCGTATTCCTGCGCCATCTTCTTCAATTCATAGAAGGGTACACCCCAATTCAGTTTATATCCCAAGCCCTTGTCGCGCATGGATTGCGAACCCGGGCCATTCATCAGCAAGCGAAAGCTTCGCTTGATAGTCATCAGTTTCTGATGTGTTTCTTCGTTCATTGTGTCGTGTTTTAAGCTTTTGCCCTTACAGGGCGCCTTGATTATTTATATGTTTAACCCAGGGTGTTGCCCTGGGCTAGGAGCTTCTGCCCTTTCAGAGCGTGTGGGGCAATTTGGTCCTTTTTTAATGCATTAATCCTTTTCAGAATATTCCTTTTACAGTTTTAATAATTTGCAGAACATTCCTTCGAACTGCTCTTCGATATTGGCAGGCTTATGCTTGAATATACCGAAGATGGCACTGCCGCTACCGCTCATAGCTGCATATGCAGCCCCCAGATTATAGAGCTTCTGCTTGAATTCTGCTAACTCTGGATGCATCGCAAAGATAGGCGCCTCGAAATCGTTGACAAGTTCATCCTTCCAGGTCTCGATAGGCTGGCGAACGATGTCGCGGCAGCATTTCGCAGGCTTCTTTGGAGTGATGGCAGCGTAGGCATCCTTGGTGCTTACGGCGATGTCATCACGCTTTACAATCACGATGTAATATCCCTTCATGTTATCTCCAGGACCGCTTACCGGCATCAGTACATCGCCGATACCCTCAGCATAGCAGGCTGTATCTCCATTCTCCGGGTCCGCACTGATGAAGTAGGCACAGTCGGCACCCAATTTGGCAGCATATCGCTCCATCTCAGGAATACCGATGTTCAGGCGGAAACGCTCATCGAGCAGACGGATCATGTAGGCAGCATCCGCAGAGCCGCCACCCATTCCTGCCTGAGATGGGATTCGCTTGACGAGATGCGTATGAATGCGGGGAATCTTGAAGTCGGCAGCCAGCATATTATATGCCTTCACCACCAGGTTTTTCTGTTCGTCGCAATCCACGGCATTGCCTGTAATCTTCAGGTCGCATGCTACCTCGCTAGGAAATTCTTCTCCCATCAGCTTGATCTCCAAGGCATCAGTCAGGGGGATAGGGTAGAATACGGTTTCCAGATTGTGGTAACCATCAGCGCGCTTGCTTACTATATTTAAGCCAAGGGTGATCTTGGCGCATGGGAATGTAATCATAATCAATCATTGTTTAAGAGTGATACATTAACGATGTGCAATCTTATATGCAATCTACTTGCAAAGATATAAAAAATATCCCAAACCCGGTGCTTTTCATCAAGATTATTTTCTTACTTGCATTAAAAATATTAAAAACATCCATATTCTGCAATATCTTTTGTACCTTTGCAAAGTGTATCCTCATTTCAGAAAGAGTGTTTCCGCTTGAGGGAAAATAGATTTTGAGTTAAGGATAGATAGATGATTAGATAAAAATAAAAAATAAATAGAAATATGAAGAAAGGTGATAAAGTAAGATTCCTGAGCGAAGTGGGCGGCGGAAAGGTGGCTGGCTTCCAGGGCAAGAATATCGTGCTGGTAGAGGATGAAGATGGTTTCGAGATTCCGATGCAAATCAACGAGGTGGTAGTGGTAGAGCAGGATGACTATGCCATGGGCAAGATGATTTCTGCCAAGATGGATGCCAAGCAGAAGGCTGAAGAGCATGCCAACACCGAACTGCATCAGGACAGCAGGAGTATCAAGGCTATCCTGAACGAGCACGAGAATGATGTGGATATGAACGTAGAGGAGTATGATGCTGCCGACCGCGAGATTACCTTCGTGAAGCAGATTCAGGAGCGTACGGGCGGCAACAAGCTCAGCGCCTATCTCGCCTTCGTGCCTATCGATATCAAGGATGTGACCAACACCCGCTTCGAATCGTATATGGTGAACGACAGCAACTACTATCTGCGCTACACCTATCTCGTAGCCGAGGGCAATGCGTGGACCCTGAAGGCGGAGGGTGAAATCGAGCCAAACACCAAGCTCTTCATCGAAGAATTCGGTCGTGAGGCTTTGAATGAGATGGAGCACATCGCCATCCAGATGATTGCCTACAAGAAGGACAAGCCATTCCTGCTGAAGCCAGCTACGGATGTCCAGTTCCGCCTGGACCCAGTGAAGTTCTACAAGCTCCATCTCTTCGAGGAGAATGATTTCTTCGAGACTCCAGCCTATCTCTTCACTATCGTGGAGAACGACGAGGTAGCCCGTCCGCTGGTCATCGATTCCAAGCGCTTGAAGGAGCAGATGTACAAGGACGAGAAGGTGATTGCCAACACCAGCAAGAAGAACAGCAAGAAGGATGATGGTACCCTCGTCATTGATCTTCATGCGGATGAAGTGCTCGAAACAACTGCTGGAATGAATTCTGCCGATATTCTTCATTATCAGATGGATATCTTCAAGAAGACAATGGCTGAAAACAAGAAGAATAAGGGGCAGAAGATTATCTTCATTCATGGAAAGGGAGAGGGCGTGTTGCGCCAGGCACTCATCCATGAGTTGAATTATCGCTATAAGAACTGCACCTATCAGGATGCTTCTTTCCAGGAATATGGATATGGTGCCACACAGGTTACTATCCGATAAAAGTAATCATAAAGTTCAAATCTCAAATCTCAAAGTTCAAAGTAACATGAAGTACGGATTTATGAAGGTGGCAAGTGCCATCCCTGCCGTCAAGGTAGGCGATGTAATCTTCAACACCCAACAGATAGAAGATCTGATAGCCCAGGCTGAAGGCAAGGGCGTAGAGATCATTACCTTCCCGGAATTGTCTATCACAGGCTATTCCTGTCAGGACCTTTTCCGCCAGCAGATGCTCCTGGAATCATCAGAGCAGGCGGTGATGATGCTGCTCGATTTCACCCGCAAACTCGACATCATCTCCATTGTCGGCGCTCCGGTAGTGGCTGGCGATCTGCTGCTGAATTGCGGTATCGTGATCCAGCACGGACAGATCCTGGGCATCGTGCCTAAGACCTATCTCCCTAACTACAGTGAGTTCTATGAGAAGCGCTGGTTTGCCTCTGCCCAGGATTTGCGCGACTGCGAGGTCCGCTATGCCGGACACAAGGTGAAGCTGACTCCGGATGTGCAGATTTTCCGCACCTATGACGGTGTGCAGTTTGGCGTAGAGATATGCGAGGATGTATGGGCGCCGGCTCCTCCTAGCAACAAGCTGGCACTGGCTGGTGCCGACCTCATCTTCAACCTCTCTGCGAGCGATGAACTCATCGGAAAGCACAACTATCTGAAAAGTCTGCTGAGCCAGCAGAGTGCCCGCACCATGACGGGGTATATCTACAGCTCCTGCGGTTTCGGTGAGAGTACACAGGATGTGGTATATGGCGGAAATGCCTTGGTTTACGAGAATGGAGCTTTACTTGCACAAGGTGAGCGTTTCTCTCTTGATCCTCAGATGGTTATCGCACAGGTTGATGTGGAGAAACTCCGTTCGGAGCGTCGCACCAATTCCACCTATGTCAATGCCCAGCGTAACATCAAATATTCGGTTCTCGGCGGACAGTTCAACATCCGTAACATCGATGCTGATCCTACCGAGAACGAACGCGAGTTCGTGTTAGAGCGTGAGGTGAATCCTCATCCTTTCATTCCTACCAGCAGCGATATGAATGCCTCCTGCGAGGAGATTTTCAATATCCAGCTGATGGGTCTTGCCAAGCGCATCGTACATACCCATGCCAAGACGGTGGTAGTGGGTATCAGCGGCGGATTGGATTCTACCCTTGCCCTGCTCGTCTGCGTGAAGGCATTCGATAAGCTGAAGATGGACCGCCGAGGCATCGTGGGTGTTACCATGCCAGGCTTCGGCACCACCGATAGAACATATAATAATGCCATCTCGCTGATGAAGAGTCTGGGCATTACCATCAGGGAAATCAGCATCGCCAAGGCGGTGACCCAGCATTTCGAGGATATCGGTCATGATGCCAGCGTGCATGATGTAACCTATGAGAATTCGCAGGCACGCGAGCGTACGCAGATTCTGATGGACCTTGCCAACAAGATGGGCGGTATGGTGATAGGCACCGGCGACCTTTCTGAGCTGGCTCTGGGCTGGGCTACCTATAATGGCGACCACATGAGCATGTATGGCGTGAATGCCAGCATCCCTAAGACTCTGATCCGCCATCTCGTGAACTATGTTGCCGAGAGTGGAGTGGATGAGCAGAGCCGCATCACCCTGCGCGACATCATCGACACACCTATCAGTCCGGAGCTGATTCCTGCCGATGAAAATGGTAATATCAAGCAGAAGACGGAAGACCTGGTAGGACCATACGAGTTGCACGATTTCTTCCTCTATTACTTCCTGCGTTTCGGTTTCCGTCCTTCCAAGATTTACATGTTGGCAAAGAAGGCGTTTATCGATACCAAGCTGGAGCGTGTGAAGATCAGTGACAACGATCCTGATTCCTACGATGAGGAGACTATCAAGAAATGGCTCAAGACATTTGTTCGCCGTTTCTTCAACCAGCAGTTCAAGCGAAGCTGTCTGCCTGATGGCCCGAAGGTGGGAAGCGTGAGCCTCAGTCCTCGTGGCGACTGGCGCATGCCTAGCGATGCCGCATCCACCATCTGGCTGCAGGAGGCGGAAAATCTGTAGTTTTCCTGCCAGCCTTAACAGAATATTGATTCCCGATTTGAGCATTCGATACTATTTTGATGCTCAAATCGGGATTTTTAATAGAAAAATTATTAATTTGTTACCTCATTATTAGGGAAAAACATATTTTTTTTGTAACTTTGCGCCCAAAAGTAAAAACAATATAAAATTTAAATAGATAATATGGCTAAGAAATTTGCCGAGCACAATGGTCTGAATTTGACTCAGACAAACAATGACGTACTAGCAGCGTGGGAGAAAAATGATATCTTCCACAAGTCTATTGATGAGCGTGAAGGCTGCCCTCAGTTTATCTTCTTTGAGGGACCTCCATCAGCTAATGGCCACCCGGGTATTCACCACGTGTTGGCACGTAGTATCAAGGATACATTCAACAG
>ENA-OWOF01000631-OWOF01000631.1-gut-metagenome-genome-assembly--contig:-NODE-631-length-11421-cov-24.913082_pt1 | contig 11421 bp, 13 predicted proteins | sample MGYA00248255_ERZ651790 | MGnify/ENA primary metagenome ERZ651790 (study PRJEB26908, sample SAMEA4031711) | gut metagenome | biome: gut; feature: normal infant; material: stool | place: China | collected...
TCATTGCTGTTCCAAAAATTCGCTTGAAACCGAAGTCGGTCAGCAAGCTGATGTATCTTTCTTCTACCTGTTTCATAATCATCTGTTTAAAAAATCCATGCCGCAAAGGGCGACTCTAGTTAAAAGAATGATAAAACCTTTTCTAATTTAATAAATGCTTAACCATTTGATTCACATTTAAATTCTTTGGATGCAAATATACTGCAAAATCTTGATAACGCCAAATATTTGAATGAAATTAACATCATTATTGGCTAATAACTGAACTTTCGCATATCAGGAAGTTAAAGGAATTAAGGTAGTTAAGGAGTTAAGACGTATGTCTTGCTGCTTAAAAAACTACGCCAAAAAGACTGTTGTCTTAACTCCTCAGCGACCGTAGGGAGCGATAACTCCTTTAACTTCTGAACTTGCGAAACTTGAATTCTGTAAGTACAATAAATCTCGGAAAATTCGTTGATAAATGTAATAAACCGTTAAAAAAGATGCCTGCTTCCTACGAAGTAGACACTTTTTTTGGGGAAGTAGACACCTTTTTTCAGAAAAAAACACTATATTTGCCAACGAAAGAACTATTAGGAAACATACCTAAGAATAGAATTGGAAAAAGACAGTATATTTTTACATACTATAAAAAAAAGATTAATATGAGAAATTATTTAACTGGAAAAGAACGATTACTGGTTGCAGCACTTGCTTTAATTCTTCCATTTTCTTTCGCGAAAGCAGAAGCAAGAGAAGATGGAAAGACCGGTCAGCAAGGCTGGTATGTAGGAGTAGAGGGTGGAATGCCTTTCGGCTTCTCTACCTTCTCAAGTTTCGGACACGACAAGACTCATCCCGGTTGGGCTGCTGGCTTATATGGGGGCTATCGTTTTAACTCCATCTTCTCGGCTGAGTTATCTGCCAAGTATGGAGAAATGAACTTGTCGGCACAAGACTGCTGTGTAGAACGTAACTATTGGTTGGGTAGCGACGGTGTGCTTTACAAGGCAGGTGTCCTGGGCATGGACAGTTGGGAATATGCCAATCTGAAAAGCCATGTCTCTATGGGACAATATGGAGCCAGAGTAAATATCAACCTCCTTGGGTTGTTCCCTCAAATAGCTAACAGCCGATGGGATTTGGCAGTATCACCTCATATTTATGCTGTAACGACCAAAGCTGATATTCAGACTATAGCCGATGATGCCAAAGTGATGAAAGGTTCTACCAACTGGCATTTGGGTTATGGCGCAGACTTGCAGGTTGGCTACCAACTGACCTTTTGCTTAAAACTTGGTATCTATTCCGGTTTGACTCGTCTTACTGGCGAACGTATGGATGGAATGCCGGAATATCAGCATAAGAACAACTTCTTGTGGGAAAGTGGCATAAGATTAGGAATCAACTTGCCTTTTACCAATCATCATCCGTAACTCCTAAAACAAGATAGAGAATGAAAGCAAAAAGAAGATTTAATATTTGGTTATGGGTGCTGTTATGCGTCCCATGCCTGTTGACAAGTTGCGACCATGATGTTCATGATGGCAAGGAAGAAAGCGGCTTGTCGGTATCGCTCACTTGGGCTGATGAAGCCGACCAAGGTACGGAAGTGAAGGATGTGAAACTCTGGATATTCAATGCCTCTGACGGTTCGCTTGTAGAGGAAAAACATTATGGTAGTGCTCAGGAGGTGGCAAGCCAACGCATCCAACTCCCGGAAGGAACCTATCGCATCCTGACTACCACCAACCTAACAGAACCGTTCTTTATCAGCGAACAGACCCGGTCTTTGACCAACTGGAACAATATTCTGATAGGTTTGACCAATCCTAAAGATGTGAAGCATAATGCCTATTTCGGAGTTGCCGATGTGAAGATAGATAACAAGGAAGGCAGCTATGTGGTGCAAACCCCTATAAAGAGCGTGCTTGCCGAACTGACCATCATCATTGAGAACATACCGAAAGGCACAGAGATGAGTGGCAAGGTGTTGGATTGTGCCGGGTGCCTGTTCCCAACACTGAAGAACAGTGATGGAGACTACGGTTTGCCGAGCATAGAGCCAACGGAAGTGGAACTCCCTACCCTCCTGGCTACGGAATCACCCCTGAAATCGGAAGTCATCCGACTGATGCCGACCATACAGGGAAGCCCCGCCTCTCATATTTATCTCCGACTACAGCTCCCAGACAAGACCTTGCAGGAGTTTGACATCACTGCTCCTAAGATGAATGTTGGTGGAAAGTATGAACTAAGGTTCAAGTACGAAGAAATGCAGCCGAAGATGAATCTGCAAACGGGCATCAATGACTGGAATGACCTCAACAAAGAAGTAACAATCAAATAAAATAATAACTTTTAAAATATTTATAATATGAAAAAGATGATTAAGTTTTTCGCACTTGCACTCTTGGCTGGTGCAATGGTTTCATGCAATACAGAAGATACAGCTTCTACAACAGCAAATGGTAAGGTAGCCGTACAGTTTACTGGTGGTATCAGCGTAAACACCCGTGCTTCGGGTTTAGCCTGGGCTGATGGTGACATGATCGGTATCTTCATGACTGGAGCAAATCAGACTCTCTCGGCAGATGCAATCAAAGAGGGAGCTGACAATGTTTGCTATCAGACAGGTGGAAGTGTTGCCTTTTCACCAATTTCTGGAGGTAAGACCATTTACTATCCTATTGATGGTGATGTGGACTTCTATTCTTACTATCCATATACTACGGTAAGCAATTACAAGGTGGCACTCAATGTGGCCAACCAAGGGAGTCTGGAAGCTATCGACTTCATGTATGCCAAGACGACAGGATACAACAAAGCGAATCCACAGGTAGAGTTGAAATTCAACCATATGTTGAGTAAATTGGTTCTGAATGTTCAGGCAGGTAATGGTTTGACGCAAGACGATCTCAATAAATTGACGGTCACCATTAAAGACCAGAACACCACAGCCACTTTCAATCTGGCAGATGGCGTAATCTCCGGCGAAGGTAATCCTGACAACATCCAGATGAAAGCTGTCCAAGTCGGCAAGAGATACGAAGCCATCCTGCTTCCAACGGCATCAAAGATCAGAGAAATAGAGTTTGAATTGAACAATGGTTTTGATGCTCCGTTCGTCTGGAAAATGGACCAAGAACTCACGGGCGGTAATTTGTACAATTACACCACCGTGAAGCTGACCCGAACCACTATAGATATGATGGGTACTATCCAATCTTGGAACGAGGTAAAAAACAACAATGAGAATATAGCTGATTAACAGATATGATGAAGATAAGATTTTTTGCAATTGCAGCACTCGCCCTCTTACTGGGTGCCTGCACACAGGACGAACTGGCTGACGATAGCCGTCTGTCCAAAGAGGAATACCCAATAGTCATCCATGCCACCGGACTGTCCGTGGAGGCAACGCCATCAACCCGTACCACCGTGGACGGCGACTGGCAGGGCGTCAATTCCGTGGCACTCAAGATTGGCGATGCGGTAAAGGAGTACATAGTAACGACTTCGGATGCCGACGGCTACAAGAGCGCCACGCTGACCTCCAACGACCCGTACTACTGGATCAGCCGCAACCCGATTACCGTATCGGCATGGTGGCCCATGGATAATACAGACATCACACAGATGCCTGTCGTGAAGGTTGCCGAAGACCAGAGCATATTGGCTGACTTCCAGAAAAGCGACTTCATTTCCGCCGAAAACCAGACGGTGAAATTTGACGACCCGACACTTGGATTTACCCACCGCACGGCACGCGTCACAATCGAACTGAAGCCCGGCACGGGATTCACGAGCGTTGCCGGTGCCACGGTGAGCCTCGTGAGCCTGTCCGCTGATAACGGCAACCCGACCGCCATCAAAACCTACAACGCAAGCGGCAACACCTACGAGGCACTGACCGCCCCGCAGACCGTTGCGGCAGGCAAACCGTTCGTCAAGGTGGAACTCGGCGGCGGCACCTTCTACTTCCGTCCACAGAACAACGTCGTATTAGAGGCTGGTAACCGCTATACCTACATCGTCAAGGTGAACGCCACCGGTCTGACGTTAGAGGGCTGCACCATCGGTAGCTGGACTGACGGCGGCGGCGAGAGCGGCGCGGCTGAGGATTTGGGCTACATCTACGACAGCAACACCAAGACCTACACGGTCTATAACGCAGACGGCCTGCTGGCATGGAACGAAGCCTCACAAAAAGATGAATCGATAAATTGCACCCTCACCGCCGACATCGACCTGACGGGTAAGGAATGGACACGGTCAGGCATATTTACATTCTACTCCGGCGTCTTTAATGGGCAGGGACACCGCATTACAGGATTTAACTCTTCAGCAATGAATAATACTGGATTTTTGGGTTCACTCTTAAGTGAACGTGGAGTGATAAAGAACCTACAACTCATAGATGTGAATCTGTATGGCAGTAGTGGAAATACTGCTGGAATAGTGGGCCGAAATCATGGCCAAATCATTGCCTGCTCTGTGACGGGAAAAATTTCTGCATCATATGGTGGAACTTGTGGTATAGCCGAATCAAATTATGGCGATATCATCGCTTGCTGGTTCGACGGTACATTGAAAGAGTCTAACAATGGAGCTATAGTGCGTTATAACTACGCTACTATAACTTCCTGTTATTGGGGAGGCAATGCCGGGCAAGGAGTATTCCGTATTGAAGGAGGAACGGTAGATGCCACGAAGGTGGACGGCGCGACCGTGAAATGGCAGACAGCCGTCGACGGCATGAACACCGCCCTCACCGCTGGCGACTACCAGTGGACACTCGGCACCGACGGCCTGCCCGTATTGCAAAAGATACAATAACGAACACTAAACAACACGCATCATGAAACGAACAACCATTCATATATTCGCAGCCCTCGCCCTGCTGCTCGGCCTTGCCGCCTGCACGCAGGACGAAGCGGGCTTCCTACCGGAAGGGGCGGAAGGCACATCCATCGTCTTCACCGCCACGGGGCTGAACCCCGCCGCGACAGCCACCGCCGGCACCCGTGCCCCGGTGGATGGCAATTGGGAGGGTGTGCAGAGCGTGGCAGTCCTGATGGACGGCACGGTGAAGGCATACGACGTGACACCCTCCACCGCCGACCCCACCAACGCCACGCTGACCTCCACCGACCCGTACTACTGGACCAACCACAGCGACATCACCGTTACGGCGTGGTGGCCCTACACCGAGGGCGAGACAACCCCACCTGCGGTAAAGGTAAAAGCCAACCAAAGTGCCCAGAAGGACTTTGAGGGCAGTGACCTCATCGTAGCCGACGGACAGACGGTGACTTACGGTAGCCCCACGCTTCGCTTCACCCACCGCACGGCGCGGGTAACCATCGTTTTGACGGACTACACCGAGGGGCTGGCATCCGTGCAGCTGACGGGTCTCTCTACCAAAGGCGACAACCCGGATATAATCGTCCCGTATGACAAGGGTAGCAACACCTACACCGCTCTTGTAGCCCCGCAAAGTGTGGCAGCTGGCAAGGCCTTCATTACCTGCACCTTCACCAACGGCAAGGTCTTCGTCTATAAGATGAAGAATGCTGCCGACTGGCAGGCGGGCGGTGAATATACCTACACCGTCTCCCTCGCTGCGGCAAAAGGCTATATCATAGAGGACGACGGCAGCTACACCGTGACCTCCGCCGATGGCCTGATGAATATAGCCGAATTAGTGAACGGAGGTAAGACCGACATAAACATTACCCTCGACAAAAACATTGACCTCACAGGCAAAGACTGGACGCCGATAGGCACAAGCTTCGATAACTCATACAAAGGCACTTTCGACGGCGGCGGCCATACCATCACGGGGCTGGCCGTTACGACAAATGACCAATTTGTGGGTCTGTTCGGCTATCTCAATAGAGCCGGTACGGTGAAGAACGTGGTGATGGAGGGCGTACTGATAACAAGCAATCACATGTTTGGCTGTACTGGCGGCGTGGTAGGATATAGCTGGGGCACCATTGAAAACTGCTCGGTGTCGGGTAGCGTCAGCGGCACGGATTGTGTCGGCGGTGTGGTGGGTTCACAAAAGGCCGGTTCCATCATCGGATGCAGCACCTCTGCCACAGTGAAGGGAACGCACTATGTCGGCGGTGTGGCAGGAGAAAAATGGGGCAGCATGACCGCTTGCTATGCCACAGGCAACGTGACCTTAGAAATAGCTTCCCAAAAGAATAACTTTGGCGGCGGTGTAGTGGGATTAAACGGAGGAAGCCGCGTCCTTGCCTGCTATGCCACGGGCAACGTAACCAGTACGGGTAGCAGCACCGGCAATGTGCATATCGGCGGCTTGTTTGGAGATAGCTACACCACCGTGACCGCCTGCTATTGGAAGAACAATCAGGAACGAGGCTATAAGACCGCCCCCGAATCCACGAAGGTGGACGGCACTTACGTTACCTGGGAGAATGCCGTTGATGCCATGAACACCGCCTTGCAGAACGCAGGCTCAGAGTGGCGTTACGAACTTAACGGAGCATTGCCTACCTTGAGGAAGCAGTAAACCGTTGCGGGCGGAAAAGTTCCGCCCGCAACGAACATTAAACGACAAGGGTCTATATGCCACGATGATAGGTGGCGTATAGACCCTTTTTGCACTATTATACTTCCTTCCAATCAACCAGTCCCTTTCCCATATCATCCAGTTCTATGGCAAGGGCAATCACCTTGCGCTTATCAGCCTTGAAAGGTTCGGCATACTGCTTGGCTTTCATCTGCTCCGTGGCAGCATCCACGCCACCGTTGTTGCTCAGTTTCAACTCCAGCACATAGATGAAGTTAGTGGTTTCTACCACCATGTCAATCCTGCCCGTAGCAATCATCTTTTCTACTATCACATAAAGCAAATCCCGCAGTTTGCAGAATGGGGGATTTCTGTAAATACAAACTATATATTATCTACAAAGACATCATTTTAAGATCATAATATAATAATCTTGTATGTGTCGCATCTTCATCATTTTTAGTAAGCTCTAAGAAGCTATTCTTTAAATAGAAAGGTATCGCCTCTATGTATGCATCAACAGTTATAAATCTACAACCCGTTTTATTGTCTTTGGCAAAATATCCTTTGATAAAATTCAGAAGTTTTGTCCCAAGATGCAGCTTTCGTGCATTTTCATCAACAGCTAATCTACATATTTTTACTGCAGGATAGCTTTTGAGACGTTTTGAGTTTTTAAAGCGTCTTTTAAACCTATTGAACTCAGTGTTGTTCTCAAACTCTGTTAAGGAGATTTTATCATTTGCTAAACTGAAGTATGCAAGGATTACACCATTATTGTCTTCAATAACGTAAGTCACAGCTAGCATCTCTCCACGATACAACTGTGACTCATTTAGAATGAAGTCATTTAAGTCTTCATCCCCACAGTTAAAATTAGATATTCTGTCATTAATATCTAATCGTCGAATCTTTAACGGTTCGCAAATGTCTTTATTATCGTTCATAATCAATTTGCGAATAAACTCATGATATAATTATAGTCACGATTGATTTCTTCTATCTTCTCGTGGCTCTCCTTTGGAGGATTCTTCATCCTTGCCTCAAATACTCTGGCATCTTCACCATAGAGTATAGGCGTTTCTTTTATAGGTCTTGCCATATTTAATTATTTTAAAGTTCAACATCTAATTTCGCTGCAAAAATACGCTTTTTTCCTGAAACGACCAAATAAAAAGCGGGAAAACTGGCTGATAGACATTCATAAATCTCTCTATCACATAAAGCAAATCCCCCATCCGGCTTGAGAAAGCAGGATGGGGGATTTCTGTTTATCTGTTATCATCTCTTAGATAATATCTTATTTCAATTTTTCTATTTGTTCCTGGGTAAGACCGGAATACTTCATAATCAGATTGATGTCAATGCCATCAGCAAGCATGTTCCTGGCAATATCCAAGGCTTTCTGGTTCATACCTAATTCCATTCCCTTTTCCATACCCTCAGCTATACCTTCACGCTTGGCAGTGTCTACGGAATTCTTGATGTCGCGATATGCCATCTTGCTGGCTTCAAAGCTGATGTATCTTTCTTCTACCTGCTTCATAATCATCTGTTTAAAAAATCCATGCCGCAAAGGGCGACTCTAGTTAAAAGAATGATAAAACCTTTTCTAATTTAATAATTGCTTGGCAGAAACTTCTACTACCCCGCCATTTCCGTCACTAATGACCACAGGACGATTGTATAAAGCCTTTTCTACCAACATATCATGCTGAGCTTCAACTAAGCCTGATTCAACTTTGTTGATAAAGCCCTCAATCTCACTTTCACTCATAATCCTTAATTCTTTTAAATTTAACTTCCTTCCAGTCAACCAGTCCCTTTCCCATATCATCCAGTTCTATGGCAAGGGCAATCACCTTGCGCTTATCAGCCTTGAAAGGTTCGGCATACTGCTTGGCTTTCATCTGCTCCGTGGCAGCATCCACACCACCATTGTTGCTCAGCTTCAACTCCAGCACATAGATAAAGTTCGTGTTTTCTACCACCATATCAATCCTGCCCGTAGCAATCATCTTTTCTACTTCTACCCGGCAACCGATGGCATAGAAGATGGTGCTCATAATCAGCCGGTAGCGCTCCTCCATATCCATGCTGGCAAGCTTCTTGTTGCTGTAGGGCACGTCAGCTATGAGAGCCTTCAGGCATTTCATGGCTTCGGGAAGATTGCCAAGGCTGAGGTGAACATTCAGAAATGCCTGGGTAGATTGAAGGTCATTATTCTTGCGCATGGCAAGCGTTGGCAACACGATTTCATTCAAGGCTTGCCGAACCTCGAAGTTAGGAATGCCAAGAAGATAAGTTCCGTTTATGTAACCCTTAATCGTGAGATAGCCCGACTGATAGAGAAACAGCTCTGCTCCACCGCCTGTTACGTCAGAAGTTTCTATGATAGTGCTCAAGAGGGCACTATGATCGAAATCCTTCAAACGAATCTCCATGTCATCCACAAACTTTGGAAGCAGCGAGGTTGCACCCGAAGAAGCCCAATAGTTCTTCAAATCAGAATCTGCCAAGGCATTGATGAGACTGAACGGATTGAAGACATCAACCATATTGCGGCGACTGAAGTGATAGCCGTCATAATAAGCCGTAAGCTTCGCAACTGCTTCATTGAATGTCCAGTCTTCGTATTCAGCCAACTTATTGATTTCCGGCTTGAAATCACGTAAGACTTCTTCCTTCGTGATACCACAGATGGCAGCATATTCAGGTTCAAAGCTGATATTGCTCAGATTATTGAGTACAGAGAAAAGAGAAATCTGCGTAAACTTGGTGATGCCGGTGATGAAGACAAACTTTTCGTATTTATCATCTGCCTTGAGAATGGCAAAAACTTCACAATAAACAGCGGTACATGCTTCGTGATAAGGAGTCTTCCAGGAATGCTGCAATGGAGAATCGTATTCATCGATGAGGATGGCAACCTGCTGTCCGGTTTGCTCATACGCCCCCACGATTATTGCATTGAAGCGGTCAGCAAGTTTGGCGGTTGGCTTAGGTGTAATACCATATTCCTCCTCTAATCTGTCGAAAGTGATGTCGAGATAAGAGCGCAATGTTTCCGGTTCTGCGCCTGCACGACTCATATCGAGTCTGATGACAGGACGCTTCACCCATTCTGTCTCCATCTGCATAATCTTCAACCCCTCGAAAAGTTCCTTCTTGCCCATGAAGTAGGCTTCTAGCGTATCTACAAGAACGGATTTACCAAAGCGGCGTGGGCGGCTCAGGTAGTTGTACGTTTTATTTCTGTTGGCAAGTTGCCAGATGATATCTGTCTTGTCAACATAAAGATATCCATCCTTTCTGATTTTCTCGAAAGACTGGATGCCTACAGGTAATTTTCTATCATTTATCTCTACCATAATTCCTAATCTTTGTTTTCCAATTGCAAATTTACGATTATTTTCCGAAACCGCCATACTTTTCTCATCTTTTTTGCACTTTCAAAATAATTACTTACTGAACTTCGCATGTGGGGAAGTTAAGGGAAGTTAGAGGGAAGTTAGAGGGAAGTTAAGGGAAGTTAGAGGGAAGTTAAGGGAAGTTAGAGGGAAGTTAAAGGACAAATGTCCTAAGTTTAAGCTAGAAGACTGATGTCTTAACTCCTTTAACTCCTTAAAATTCGTTAACTTCTGAACTTGCGAAACCAGAATATAATATGCGAAACTTCAAGTTTTCTGCGTTAATATTTGTTTAAAAATCAGTCCTTTTTCGGTATCGTTAACTTCTTTTATCTGATAATTGTTTAACACAACATAAGACGGGATTTCCTACCCCACTCGCTTTTTCAAAGATTTCAGCGGTAAGAAATATGGAAAAAATGGACCCTAAAAAAAAGGCACCCCTTTCGGAACCAAAAACAAACACTTAAAATATGTAAAAACGCTCTAAATTCTTAAAATATGTTTATAAAAAGCGAAAAACACCCTTCACCACCCTTCACCCGTAACTATTTGACACACAAAACCTTAAATAAAAAGGTGAAGGGTGAAGGTTTGAAAACTCTTTTTTATATATACGCGCGGCAAGGAAAAAAATCCGTTTTTTCATTTTTCTGATTATCTGGTTTTTCCAAAAATCCTAAAAAAAAGAATATAATATAAGATTTAAAATATACCCTTCACCCTTCACCTCGTCACTTTTCCGATGTTTCACTTCTTCACTACTTCTTCTTCAAAATACCCCAACAAAAATGGGCGCAAAACCAACATGTTAAAAAGTTTAACCTAGGTTATTCTTTGTAAAAAGCGAGTCCTATAGGACTCGCCGCCTAAGTAAAACATTTTGTATACCTTCGCAACATGGAACAGAAGAAAAAGATAAGAAAAAAAGATTTGCTGAAATTTATGGCAGAACTTGAAGATGAAGCCAGATTTAAGCTGGCTATCGCAGAAACATGTGGCGTATCACCAACTATGATTCGTAAAGAAGCTGGGGGACAGGACACTATCGATAAGAGGGCAGATAAGATGACGCTCATACCAGAGTACATATTCGCTATAGATAGAGCCATCAAAACCATTCTCATGGAAAAAGATGATGATGATGCCTTCGAAGGTAAAGCCTGGGTTCATGAAGAAAATGTCCATCATAAAACAAGATTCCAGTATTATTGCGATGAAGTGTACATATGGGAACAGAACAAAGGTTCGGTATACTGGAGGGAACATAACAGAGCATGGAGCTACTGGAGATATAGCCTTCCCTACTGGTATATTACTCATAAACTTAAAGAATTATTAGAAGATACAGATTCATAAAACCCAAAAAGAAATGAAAGAAAACAAACCCACAAACGAGACCGGAAAGAACCCGGAAACAGAACAGGAGAAAGAGGTCTTGCCCTCTTTTTTCCAGACTCTGAAGACCTCTACCAGCAAGCCTCT
>ENA-OWOF01000646-OWOF01000646.1-gut-metagenome-genome-assembly--contig:-NODE-646-length-11218-cov-14.207791_pt1 | contig 11218 bp, 12 predicted proteins | sample MGYA00248255_ERZ651790 | MGnify/ENA primary metagenome ERZ651790 (study PRJEB26908, sample SAMEA4031711) | gut metagenome | biome: gut; feature: normal infant; material: stool | place: China | collected...
ATTCCCTGAATCACTTTATCGAGGCGGTTGCCGTGATGATCATTACTTCCTGCGTGATCCCGATGCTGGTACTGTTGTTGTTTTTCTGGATGGTGAAGATCGTGCTGGATGTGGATCTGAGTGGCGTGAAGATCAAGGGGATGCTGCCGGAACATAAGGAGTAGATTGCTATACAGAGAGGAACCACTATGGGGAAAAACAGAAAATTGATGAAGACAACCCTAGAAGAAGCGATTGATTACTGGGTAAAATATCAGGATGAGAGCGGCCTGAGTGTGGATTGGGCTGAGGCAAAAGAACGCTGTTGGCGATGCGGCTGTGAAAGAAATTTACAACGCTGTCATATTGTTCCCCATGCTCTTGGGGGAAAAGATGAACCTTCCAATATTGTATTGCTGTGTGAACGATGCCATGCAGACGGTCCGAATGTGGTGGATCCGGAGATTATGTGGGACTGGATTCGGAGCTACGGCGTTCCTTTTTATGATACTTTCTGGTCCATCAAGGGTATGCGGGAATATCGTCATATCTATGGCAACCGGTTCATGGATGATTTTCAGAAAATTGTAGCGGCTTCCTCTAAGCAATATTCGGAATCACAACTGGAAACAATGTTGCGGGAAAGGCTTGATCAATTAAAAGGAGATGTGAGTATTCATTTCGGGCAGCCATACCTGAATGATGCTACAATGGCGGGATTATATCGCATGTTGTTAAAGAAAATGGCAGAGGAACTGGAAGTGGATGAAAATAACTGGAAGACTGGAGAAAGAATGAAACCGTGGTGGATAGAATGCTGATACTGGGAAGTCAGTGAAGGGAGAAGCGGAAGAAAATGGAATATCTTGCACATATTGATGGAGACAGAGAACAATCCGTGAAGGATCACCTGCAGGGAACCGCAGACCTTGCGGAAGAATTTGCGGCAAAATTCGGGAAAGCAGACTGGGGATACTGTTGTGGAATGCTGCATGATATCGGAAAATATTCTCTGGAATTTCAACGGAAAATTCATGAAAATCTGAATACTCAGGTGGATCATTCCACTGCCGGAGCAAAGGTCTGCGAAAAACTGGACGGTTATTATTGGCTCCTGACTTACTGTATAGCTGGACACCATGCCGGGTTGCCGGATTTGGGACGAAAGGGCTTACCGTCATCTTTGTTAGAGAGACTTGACAAAAGGTTGTGCGATTACAGTGCATTTGAAAAGGAAATAGAAATCCCGCAAATTACGACACCACCCATTACCATGGATCCGGAAAAAGATCCGCATTTCACTTTGAGCGTATTTATCCGAATGTTGTATTCCTGTCTGGTGGATGCGGATTTCCTGGACACGGAACAGTTTATGAATAACGGAATAGTCCAAAGGGACTCCGGAGAGAGTATGGAAGCTCTTTTGGACAAATTATATCATCGTATATCGGACTGGCTTGAAAATCGGGATGATACTACGATTGATGGAAGACGATCCGAAATTCTCCGGAACTGTCTGGAAATGGGAAAGTCTTCCAAAGGATTGTTTCAGCTTACGGTACCCACCGGTGGCGGCAAAACCGTGGCTTCTCTGGCATTTGCGTTGCAACATGCAGTGGAACATCATATGGATCGTGTGATCTATGTGATTCCCTATACCAGTATCATAGAACAGAATGCGCAAGTGTTCAGGGAAATCCTTGGTAACGAAAACGTGTTGGAAAATCACAGTAATGTAGACTATGAGATCTCGGAAGAATTCAAACCTATGCAGCTGGCAGCGGAAAACTGGGATAAACCGGTGGTAGTTACCACAAATGTCCAGTTTTTTGAATCCCTGTACGCTAATAAGTCATCAAAATGTAGAAAACTACATAATATAGTCAACAGTGTCATCATATTCGATGAAGCGCAGATGCTTCCTCCAAATTATTTGAAACCGTGCATGGCGATGATAGAAGAACTGTTGCAGCAGTATGGAACAAGTATTGTACTGTGTACGGCGACGCAGCCGGCATTACAGCAGTTTCTGCCTGAAAAGTATGTTGCCCGGGAATTATGTCCCCGGAGAGACGAACAATTTCGATTTTTTGAAAGGGTAACCTATCAGGATATTGATACCGTCACAGAAGAGGAAATGGCGGAGAAATTACAGCAGGAGTGGCATGCACTGTGTATCGTGAACACGCGAAAAAGAGCACAGCGGCTTTATGAACGGCTGCAGGGAGAGGGCGTTTACCATTTATCAACCACCATGTATCCGGCGCATAGAAGACGAGTGCTTGCGGAGATCGGGAAACGCTTGGATGACACAAAAGCAAAAAAATGTATCGTCATTTCGACAAGCCTCGTGGAAGCCGGAGTGGATCTGGATTTTACTTCAGTATATCGGGAACTTGCCGGAGTGGATTCTATCATTCAGGCAGCAGGACGGTGCAACCGACATGGTAATAGAGGGAAAGAAGACAGCATTGTCCGGATTTTCCGATGGAAGGAGAGAGAAAATGTATCCGGCCAGCGGCAGCAGATTGATACGACGGAAAATCTGCTGGCGGAAGGCAGGGATATTACCACACTGGAGAATATTACAGAATATTTTCGAAGACTGTATCACATCAAGGGCGAAAGCCTGGATATGAAGAAAATTCTGGAGAAATTCGATGGTGGAGATTACCAATTTGCGACAGTTGCGAAAGATTTTAAGCTGATTGAAGAAAATACAGTTACGGTATATATCGACCAAGAACCGGAAGCAAAGGATCTTTTGCAGGAAATTCGGCAGCAGGGACTGACAAAGAGCCGTATGCGAAAAGCAGGGCAATATTGTGTAAGTGTTCGGAAAAAAGGGGAATATGAGAAAAGGAATATGCTGTTTGATGAAATGTACAGAGCAGGCATGTTGGAAGAGGTAGATCCGGGTGCAAAGGATTTTTGGGTGCTGACGCAGGAAGAACAATACCGGGAAGACACCGGATTGAAGTTGGAAGTGGAATTGGGCGGAATGATGATGCTTTAATATTGCAGTAAATGGAAGTAGCGGTACACGATGGAAAAGTGTACCGCTACTTCGTTGCGAGATGATAGAGATAGTAATTATTTCAATCCGCTAGGAATAGATAAATCCTAGACAATTGTATGATAACATATATTTTAATAAAATCAAGTAGCTTAATTCAATTATTATCTTTATCAAAAAATTAAATTATGGTGTTGCAATGTGATAAAATTTATAGTATATTCAATTTGTCAGATAAATACAGATAAACTAAAATATTGTCATATCATATCTGCAAAAAGACAGTATTCTACAAAGGGGGTATTGTTGTCAGACAGAAAATAGTACTACAAGGGAACATTAAACGGGAACAGCGCTTTAATTGTGGAAAGAAGGTGGAATAAATGGGAGTCGGAGTAAAAGTAAATGTATGGGGAGACTATGCATTGTTTTCGAGACCCGAACTTAAAGTTGAACGTTACAGCTATGACATCATCACGCCCTCAGCGGCACGCGGCATTTTGGAAGCTATATACTGGCATCCGGGAATGCGGTGGATCATCGACAAAATCTATGTCAAAAACCCTATCCAATTTACAAGTGTACGACGAAATGAAGTAAAAAGCAAGATCCTGGCAAGCAATGTATTGCAGGCATACAATGGTGCAGACAAACCATTGTATATCAGTACAAAGGAGGACATTGTACAGAGAGCATCACAGCTGCTCTGCAATGTAAGCTACACCATCGAGGCTCATTTTGAGATGACAGAGAAAGCCAATGCTTCTGATAATCCCGGAAAATTCAAGGACATTATCATGAGACGGCTACGTAAAGGTGAATGCTTCCATGCTCCATATTTTGGCTGCCGGGAATTCCCAGTAAATTTTGCACTCTGCGAGGAAGAAGAGATTCACACCGCCTATGATGTAGTAGCAGAAAAAGATCTTGGCATCATGTTGTTTGACATGGATTACAGTGATCCGGAAAATATCAAACCTATGTTTTTCCGGGCAGTAATGCGTCAGGGCGTGGTGGATCTGAGAGATTGCGAGGTGCTGCGATGATATTACAGGCACTGGTAAAGTATTATGAAAATCTGGCGGAGCAGGGAAAAGTTTCCAGGCTTGGATGGTGTCATGCAAAAGTGTCTTACGAAATCCATTTGTCTTCAGAGGGGGATATTATAGGTATTACCTCCCGGAAAATAGAGGATATGCGTGGCAAGAAAGCAGTATGGGTACCGGCAAATCTCGTCGTACCGGAGATGGTGACCAGATCCTCCGGCGTGGCAGCAAATTTCCTGTGCGACAATTCCAAGTACATGCTGGGCATTGATGCAGAAGGGACGAACCCGCGTGTAATGGATTGTTTCCAGGCGACAAAAGAAAAACACGGACAGATCCTGCAATCTGCACAAGGGAAAACAGCCCAGGCAATTTTAGCCTATTTTGAAAAATGGGATCCGGAGAAAGCTGCAGAACATCCCGTGATCCGGGAGAACTGGGAAGAGTTGACAGAAGGCGGCAATCTTATTTTCTCCGTGGAAGGGCAGGAAGCACAGGATGATCCGGAGATTCGTGATTGCTGGGAGAATTATCGGGCACAGAATGACGGAGAAGATAACGGCATTTGTCTGGTTACCGGTAAAAAAGCTGAGATATCACGAATCCATAAAGCAATCAAAGGAGTACCTGGGGCACAGTCCAGTGGAGCGGCACTGGTGTCATTCAATGCACCGTCATTTGAGTCTTACGGAAAGGAACAGAGTTACAATGCACCGGTGGGAAAATATGCGGAATTTGCCTATACCACTGCGCTGAATTATCTGTTGTCCCAGCGAGACTACACTTTTTCCATGGGAGATTCCATGATAGTGTACTGGGCGGAAAGCGGTAAAGAGCAGTATCAGAAATGCTTTCTGAATATGTTTAGACCCACGAAGGATAACCAGAAAAAATTGAAGGACATTTTCGACAGTTTGAAAGAAGATACGAAAATCTATCTGGAAGATGCGGAGATGGATCCCAAACAGAATTTTTACATACTGGCATTGGCGCCAAATGCAGCGCGATTGTCAGTCCGCTTTTTCTATATGAATTCTTTCGGAAACATTATACAGAATATAGCTGACCATTATGAACGGCTCAAAATCATAAAACCGACATGGGCGGAGCAAGATTATCTGGGGATTCGTGATATGCTGAATGAAACAGTGAATCAGAAATCAAAAGATAAGACACCGGCTCCGGACATGGCTGCGCAGGTATTGCAGGCAATTTTATCCGGTGGGCGATATCCGACAAGTTTATATGCGAATACTCTGATTCGTATTCGGGCAGAGAGTGGGGACAAAAAAATAAGCTGGGGACGAGCAGCAATTATCAAGGCGTATTTAATAAAAAACTATGATTGTATGAAAGGAGAAAAATTTATGGGACTGAATAAAGACTGCAATGATGCAGCCTATGTGTTGGGCAGATTGTTTTCTGTATTGGAAACTATACAGAAGGAAGCAAATCCGTCAATCACAACAACAATCCGTGACCGCTATTTTAATTCCGCTTGTGCAACACCTGCGGTTATTTTCCCGGTGCTGATCAAACTGAAAAACAGTCATGTGAAAAAGCTGGAACGGGATAAAGGCGGTACAAAAGTCTATTACGAAAAAGAATTGACGGAAATCATGGGAAAACTGGATGATTTTCCGAAACGCTTGTCGCTGGAGCAACAAGGACAGTTTGATCTTGGCTACTATCATCAACAGCAGGAAAAATATAAAAAAGGGGAGGACAAATAAATGAGTGAAGTGATCAAAAACAGATATGAGTTCGTAGTATTATTTGATGTGGAGAACGGCAATCCCAACGGAGATCCCGATGCTGGAAATATGCCAAGAGTGGACCCGGAGAGCGGACTGGGCCTGGTAACGGATGTCTGCCTGAAACGTAAGATCCGTAATTATGTCGAGACTGTAAAAGAGGATGCTCAGGGGTATAAAATCTACATTAAAGAAGATATACCGTTAAACCGCAGCGACAGAGAAGCCTGTGCAGATATGGGAATCACCGAAACAGATGATAAAAAGGTGACGGAGGAACTCAAAAAGCTAAAGAAAAATGATCCCGGTGTAGATCTTAAATTGAAAGACTATATGTGCCGGAATTTTTATGATATCCGTACTTTTGGAGCCGTAATGACTACGTTTGTAAAAGCATCACTGAACTGTGGGCAGGTGAGAGGACCCGTGCAGATCGGATTTGCAAGAAGCATCGATCCGATCATCAGCCAGGAAGTAACCATCACCAGAGTTGCTATCACCACAGAGAAAGATGCGGAAAACAAGAATACAGAGATGGGAAGAAAGACCATCGTCCCTTACGGTCTGTATCGTGCAGAAGGCTATATTTCCGCAAATCTGGCACGGAAAGTAACCGGATTTTCCGAAGACGATCTGGAACTGTTATGGGAAGCAATCCTTAATATGTTCGAAGTGGACCATTCCGCAGCGAGAGGCAATATGGCGGTACGGGAACTGATCGTATTCAAACATAGCAAAGAGTTGGGTGACTGCCCGGCATATAAATTATTCGATGCCGTAGAAGTGAAGAAAAACGAGGATGTGGAATATCCAAGAAAATATCAGGATTACACAGTTACCGTTCACGAGGAGCAGATTCCTGATTCTGTGGAAGTGAGAAGGATGAATTAATGGAATATGCAGAAGATGATTATCTCATGATATCCGGGATCCAGCATTTCAGATTCTGCAAAAGACAGTGGGCACTGATCCATATAGAGCAGCAGTGGGCTGAAAATGAACATACGGTCATTGGTGAATTGATGCATAAGAAAGCACATGATCCATATCTTACCGAGAAAAGAAGAGACACGATCATAGCGAGAGCATTACCCGTGGCGTCCAGAGAAATGGGCGTCACGGGTGAGTGTGATGTGGTGGAATTCCACAGATGTGAGGATGGAATCCGTCTGCATGGGCACAGGGGCAATTTTTCGGTATATCCGATTGAATACAAAAAGGGAAAGCCGAAGATCACAGAGGAAGACAAATTACAATTAGCGGCGCAGGCAATGTGCCTGGAAGAAATGTTTTCCACGCAGATTCCGGAAGGTGCACTTTTTTACGGAGAGACAAAACGGAGGGAAATCGTGGAGATCACGGAAGAACTTCGCAGCGAAGTGCGTGAGATGTTTCAAGAAATGCATCAATATTATGAACGGCGGTATACACCGAAAGTAAAGATGGGAAAGCACTGTACTTCCTGCTCTTTAAAGGAACTTTGTATGCCAGGACTTGCAAAAACCGGTTCTGTGAAAAACTATATGGATCAGGCACTTATGGAGGAAAACGTATGAAAAAATTATTGAATACGTTATATGTTACTTCCGAAAACAGTTATCTGGCGTTAGATGGTGAAAATATTGTTATTTACGATGATAAAAAAGAACTTGGCAGAGTTCCGCTGCATAATCTAGAGGGAATCGTATCGTTTGGATATCGGGGAACCAGCCCGGCGCTTATGGGTGCTTGTGCAGAACGAAATATTTCCCTGTGTTATATGACTCCCCAGGGAAAATTCCTGGCACGGGTCACCGGAAAAGTGAGGGGGAACGTGATCCTGCGGGAACAACAGTATGCCAGCAGCAAAGATGAACTGGTGGGATTAGAGATTGCTAAAAATTGTATCCTTGGAAAAGTACATAATGCCAGGTGGGTTCTGGAGCGGGCAGTCAGAGATCATAATATGCAGATTGATGCAGAGCGGGTAAAAAAGGCATCCGAAATGCTGAAAAACTTTTTGATGTTGATTCAGAATAGCACCTCGAGGGATGAACTCAGGGGGTATGAAGGAGAGGCAGCCAGTATTTATTTTAGCGTGTTTGATGAATTGATTCTGCAGCAGAAAAAAGATTTTACATTTCAAGGCAGGAATAAAAGACCGCCCATCGATAAAATGAACGCAATGATGTCTTTTGTGTATACATTACTGACAAATATGGAAACATCTGCACTGGAGTGCGTAGGGTTAGATCCCTGCGTGGGATATCTGCACACAGAGCGCCCGGGTAGAGCATCGCTGGCGCTGGATATGATGGAGGAACTAAGATCCGTGCTGGCGGATCGCTTTGTGTTGTCGTTGGTAAATAAAAGGATGATCACAGCTAAAAATTTTACCCAAAAAGAAAACGGCGCGGTCCTGCTGGATGATGCTGGACGAAAGATAATACTGACGGAGTGGCAGAATCGTAAAAAAGAGACCATAACGCATCCCTATTTGCAGGAAAAAGTGGAATGGGGCATGGTTCCTTATGTGCAGGCAATGCTGCTGGCACGATTCCTACGTGGCGATTTGGACGGTTATCCTGCATTCCTATGGAAGTGAGGTGTGGTATGTTAGTATTGATCACATACGATGTCAACACAGAAAATGCAGCCGGCAAAGCAAGGCTGCGAAAAGTGGCAAAGCAATGCGTCAACTATGGCAGAAGAGTTCAGAACTCTGTATTTGAATGCATTTTGGATAATGCACAGAGCATTGCGTTGAAGGCAACACTTGAGGATATCATTGATACAGAAAAGGACAGCCTTCGCTTCTATTACCTGGGGAATAAATACCAGACCAAGATAGAACATATTGGAGTGGATAGAGGAATAGCTCCGGATCAGCCACTGATTTTGTGACTGATGCGAAAGCCAAGCGCACATAAAATGCCTGGGAGATTCGCACCTGAAAAATTGTAAGATTTTTGAAATAACATACATAGATATTTTTAATTAAGGAAGTTTGTTATAAAAAATAAATTTATTAGACAATTTTTGCTAAGAGAGAAGAGAATTTTTTGGCGAAAATTGATGTCGCTCCCCTCGCGGGAGCGCGGATTGAAATCGGGAAAAGTTTAAGACTATTACCTGTGATAATGGTCGCTCCCCTCGCGGGAGCGCGGATTGAAATTCTATTCCGTGATTGCCCGGTGGATCAAACTGATCCAGGTCGCTCCCCTCGCGGGAGCGCGGATTGAAATCGTTTCCTATTGCTGGTAGTCGTTGGTTCGGACTGTCGCTCCCCTCGCGGGAGCGCGGATTGAAATAAGAAGTAGCCGCAGCGCCTAGGACGGACGAGCGTCGCTCCCCTCGCGGGAGCGCGGATTGAAATGTATCAAAAAGTGGTATCCCATGAAGCAGACGTCGCTCCCCTCGCGGGAGCGCGGATTGAAATCGTGAAATGGAGTCCGAGATGCTGAAGGTCATCGTCGCTCCCCTCGCGGGAGCGCGGATTGAAATTTGCGGAAGTGGCTGCTTTGATCCTGGATCAGAGTCGCTCCCCTCGCGGGAGCGCGGATTGAAATCTGGAACTGATGATCCTATATTATCCGATAGCACTGTCGCTCCCCTCGCGGGAGCGCGGATTGAAATCCTATGGGAAAGAATGATGATGCTCCTGATGGTGTCGCTCCCCTCGCGGGAGCGCGGATTGAAATTATACTACGTGCCTTACATATCCGGAATACTTTGGTCGCTCCCCTCGCGGGAGCGCGGATTGAAATGTCCATCAGCGCCGTGAAGAAAAACAGCATATACGTCGCTCCCCTCGCGGGAGCGCGGATTGAAATTTCAAGTTATAGTTATCCTGTTGTTGCTTATATTGTCGCTCCCCTCGCGGGAGCGCGGATTGAAATCCCGAGGTACTTAAGTGCAATGTCATCAAGGTATGTCGCTCCCCTCGCGGGAGCGCGGATTGAAATTGCTGGAGCGTGATGACATTGACGAGGGCACCAGTCGCTCCCCTCGCGGGAGCGTGGATTGAAATAGTAATTGCAAGGACATGGATGAGGTCGCCAAGGCGTCGCTCCCCTCGCGGGAGCGTGGATTGAAATTGGATGATGCAACGAAAATTTCCGGCGTAAAATGTCGCTCCCCTCGCGGGAGCGCGGATTGAAATTTTGGCAAAAAAAGAGGATAAGGGGGAGAAAGCGTCGCTCCCCTCGCGGGAGCGGCGATTGAAATCGAAAAGACAATCGTATATAATGTACTATGTGATTACATAGAAGGAGGATATCTATTGAGCAAGACGGTTAGGCAAAGTGATTGGGCAATGGAAACGTTTATGGAAGCCCCATTTTGGAGAAACGGAATGACACCGGAAGAATACGAGATGGAAAACAGATATTTGAGTATAAATTTTTATAAGCAAAAAGATGGAAATTATATGCCACTTTGGATACGAGAAGAGAACATGAAAGCATAATTAGTTCTTTGGATTTTTTCATTTACAGACAAGAAATGCTTTAGATTGAAATCAAAACAGATTGTAATCATTTCTTATACTATTCTATTTTATGTCTGATATCTTATGTTGTGTTGATAACTATGATATCTTTATCAATTGGTTTTAACAGAATCTATTTATATTTCCTATGTAACAATTTGAATTTTTAATGTTATAAAGATCACATGATTTTTGTGTAAATTTGTGTATTTCTCTATTGATCTTGTGTAAGATTGTGTATAATATAAAAGGAGAGAAGAATGCATCCACGAAAGAAAACAATTAAAGAATTGGAAAAGAACGGTTTTATTTTTAAAAGACATGGAGCAAGTCATGACCTGTATTTCAAACCGAATACCAAGCAGACAATTCCTGTAAAACGTCATGATTTTAATGAAAATGATATGCGATATATTTTGAAAGAAGCAAATATAGAAGGAGGTAAATGATATGCAATACACATATACTGCTGTTATTACTGAAAAAGACGGCACTTTCTATGCGAAGGTTCCGGATGTGGACGGGTGTATTACAACAGCACCGACTTTGACAGAAGCGATTGCACTTATTACAGATGCATTGAATCTTTGTCTTGTTGGCCTGGAGGATGAAGAAATTACTCCGAATGCACCTACACCCCAGGCAGAGATTCCTCATTTGCCGACAGATATCCTTACGATCATCCAGGCAGATACGATTAAATATCGCAGCATGACTGACACCAAAGCGGTTCGAAAAAATGTTTCGCTTCCGGCATGGATGTCCAAACTTGCTGATAAACGTGGAATCAACTGCTCAAAAGTATTGCAGGAAGCACTTACTACCAAACTTTTATAAAATCAGTATTTTTACAAAGGAGGTCCCCTATGTCCCACCCCATCCAATCCGAAGCCCATCTCACGACCTTTGAAGCCATCAGCATGATCGTCGGCAACAGCATCGGCACCGGCATCAT
>ENA-OWOF01000650-OWOF01000650.1-gut-metagenome-genome-assembly--contig:-NODE-650-length-11188-cov-3.277023_pt1 | contig 11188 bp, 10 predicted proteins | sample MGYA00248255_ERZ651790 | MGnify/ENA primary metagenome ERZ651790 (study PRJEB26908, sample SAMEA4031711) | gut metagenome | biome: gut; feature: normal infant; material: stool | place: China | collected 2015...
ATGTTCCGCTTGATATTGTTCAGGCTCAGCTTTCGCTGAAAGCCGGTGATCTCGATGTGATGGAAGGGATAGCCCGCCTGTGTGACCAGACGGTACTCCATGCCCTCCTTTCGGCCCGCAAAATGGATCTCGGCGGTGGGGTCGGCCTTTTTGATGGCTCCCGCAATGGCCAGAGCCGGGTTGATATGGCCGGCAGTGCCGCCGGCTGCAATGAGTACACGCATCTTGGTTCCTCCTTACTGTTCTGTCTGCGCTCTGCGCGCGGTATCCAGCACGATGGTCTTTTCCCGGCGGCGGGCCTCCCGCTCCTCGTGGGCGCGGCGGCGCTCCTGACGGATGCGCTCACCGTTGCGGCCAATGTTGACCATGACCCCCATCTCCGCCAGCAGCAGGATCAGGCTCGTGCCGCCGGAGGAGAAGAAAGGCAGCGAAATGCCGGTGTTGGGCAGCGTGTTGGTGACGACCGCGATGTTGCAGAACACCTGCCACGCGATCTGCGCCATGATGCCGATGCCCACCAGCGTGCAGAAGCGGTTCTCGGCGTGGAAAGCCAGCCAGAACCCCTGCACGAGGAAGACCACGAACAGCACGATGACCAGCACGGCCCCCGCAAAGCCCAGCTCCTCGCAGACGACGCTGAAGATGAAGTCGTTGGTGCTTTCCGGCAGCCAGAGCTGCTTTTCGATGCTGTTGCCCAGCCCCAGGCCCGTCACACCGCCGGAGCCGATGGCGTACAGACTTTGCAGGGTCTGGTCTGTCATCTTGGTCAGGTCCTGCGTCCAGCCGTCCAGACGGCTCTGTAAGTAGGGGATGGAGTCGATGTGCTGCAAGATCGTTTCCAGCAGAAAAATGCCGGCTGCGCCGCCCACCCAGGTGATAACGCCGCCGTTGCCGCCCAGCAGCAGGATGGTGCCCACCATGGCAGTGGTCAGCACGATGCCGGACATGTGCGGCTCCATCACAAGCAGCAGAATGACCGGCAGCAGCGGGAGCAGCGGCAGGAGCAGCTCCCGCACCAGCCGCTGCTGCAGCCAGGGCCCCACCGGCACCCGTCCGCTGCGGCTGGGGTCCAGTTTTTCCAGCCGGGGGACCTTGGCCGCGATGTGGGCCGTGAGCAGGATCATCTCAAACTTTGCGATCTCCGAGACCTGCACCGTCATACCGGCCACGCGCAGCCAGCGTTTGCAGCCGTTCAGCGGGGTGCTGAACAGCACCAGCACCAGCAGCGCCAGCACAAGGAAATACCCCGGCCAGACCAGCCTGCGGAGCAGCCGGTGGTCTACATAGGAGAACAAAAACATGGCCACAAGGCCCAGCCCCAGGCAGAGCACCTGGGATTTGATGTAGTGCAGGCTATCGCCAAAGCGGAGATAGCCTGTGGTATAGCTGGCGCTGAACAGCATCACCAGCCCGAATACGATGATGATGCCCAGCGTTGCCAGCCAGTAGAGCAGAATGGGAGACCAGGGGCCGGGGTCCCGCTGCAGCAGCGCGAACGGCTCCGGCTTTTTTCGGCGGATGGTTGCCATCTGCACACCTCCTCAACTGATTTTTGCCCATTGCAGGGCCATTGCGGTGCCCAGCAGGGCGAGCACGCAGAATGTATAAAAGATCTGCACCGCACTGCTGCCGCGCAGCTCCATCCAGCGGTGGAGCGGGGCCGTGCGAAAGAGCTGCTTTTTCCCATGCGTGGTTTGATAGACCACGATCTGCACCGCCACCATGCCGCCCTCCAGCCAGTAGGGCAGCCCCAGCGGGAGCGCAAGGTCCGGCCAGCCGATGCACAGCGGCGCACAGCCCAGTGCCCCGGCCAGAAACAGGCTGCCCACGCTGCCCAGCCGCAGCCGGGCGGGCGGGAAGTTCCAGAGCAGGAACGCCATCAGTGCCCCGGCCAGCGCCGCCGGGAAGACGGCCAGCGGGAACCAGCCGAGGATGGTCATGCAGAGCATCAGGCCCAGCTGGGCCGCAAATGCGGTGCCGCAGCACAGGCCGTCGATGCCGTCCGCGATGCGGACGCTCTCGGCCAGCGCCACAAGGCCCGCTTCCCAGACCAGCGGAGCCAAAACGCCCAGCTCCACATAGCCCAGGCCCGGCAGGGCCAGCCCGGTGGCAAGGCAGCGGCTGGCCCCCAGCAGCAGGAGCACCACGGCACCGGCCCCCGCTTCCAGCAGCAGGCGGGTGCCCCGGCGCAAGCCCAGCGGGGCACGGCGGCGGATGCGGGCCAGGTCATCGGCCAGGCCGACGCCGCCGAACAGCAGCGCCCCGAACAGCGCGATGAGCAGCCGGGTGGAGAGCAGGCCCTCCGTGCCCAGCAGCTGCGGTTCGGCCACGCAGGCGGCGGTCCAGCCCACGCCCACGGCAGCCAGCACCCCCACCATCAGGCAGAGCCCGCCCATCGTGGGCGGCTGGGCCGGACGCTCCGGCGGGCGGGTGGGCTGCTGGCGGCTCTGGAAAGCCCGCAGCAGCGGCACCATCAGGTTCCCCATCGCCGCCGTGAGGACGAACCCCAGTGTCGATGCGACGATCAAGGCAAAACGGATCATATCACTGCTGCTCCTTGTAGAAGAGTTCCAGCACCTTTTCCAGCGCCATGCCGCGGCTGGCCTTGACCAGCAGCGCATCGCCCGGCTGCATCAGCCGGAGCAGGGCGTCGGCGGCTTCGCGGTAGGTGTTGGCGTGCAGGGTGGTCAGGCCCTTGGCCGCAGCCACCACAGCCGTGCGTCGGGCCTGCTCGCCGTAGGTGATGAGGGTGTCGATGCCGCTTTCCGCCGCCTGACGGCCCACCTCCTCGTGGGCCTCACGGCTCAGGTCTCCCAGCTCCAGCATATCGCCCAGCAGGGCAAAGCGGCGCTTGCAGGGGTACTCCCGGAACATGGCCAGCGCGGCCTTCATGCTGTCGGGGTTGGCATTGTAGCAGTCCTCAATGACATCCACGCCGTTGCTGTGCACGATCTTCTGGCGCATCCCGGTCTGCTCAAAGTTGCTGATGCCCCGCAGCACCTTCCGGGCATTGAGGCCCAGCCGGGTGGCGGCGCAGTAAGCGGCCAGCGCATTGGCCACGTTGTGGCGGCCCATCGCAGGGATGTGCACCATAAAGGTGCCCTCCTCGTGGTCTTCGAGCACGAAGCTCATGCCGTCGGCCTCCTGCTGGATGGACAGGGCGCAGACATCCGCACCCTCGTCGCCCAGGCTGAACCAGACGGGCCGGACATGCTTCGGCAGCTCTGCCTTCCGCAGGAAGGGGTCGTCGCCGTTCAGCACCAGCGGAGCGCCCTCCGGCAGACCGGCGCAGATCTCCAGCTTGGCCTTGCAGATGTTCTCCTGACTGCCCAGGTTGCCGATGTGGGACACGCCGATGCAGGTGATGATGCCCACATCCGGGCGGGCGCAGCGGCTCAGCCGCTCGATCTCGCCCAGGTGGCTCATGCCCATCTCGACGACGGCGTATTCGGTCTCGTTCCCGATGCGGAACATCGTGCGGGGCAGACCCAGCTCATTGTTCTGGTTGCCCTCGGTCTTGATGGTATTGCCGAAGCCCTCGATGGCAGCATAGCACATCTGCTTGGTGGTGGTCTTGCCCACGCTGCCCGTCACACCAACGACTCTGGGGTGGAACTGGCTGCGGTAGTTGGCCCCCATCACCATCATGGCATGGTAGCTGTCCGCGCAGAGCACGGCCTTTTCCGCCGGGACGCCCTCGACCGGGTGGTTCAGCACCACACAGAAGGCCCCGGCTTCCAGCGCCTTGGCTGCAAAGTCGTGGCCGTCGAATCGTTCCCCCGGAAAGGCCACAAAGATGCAGCCGGGGCAGACCTCGCGGCTGTCGGTGGTCACAAGGGACACTTCGGCGTCCCCTGCGTCAAAGCCTTCCGGCGCAAGGCCGTTCAGCAGAATGCTTGCTCTGATCTTTTCCATACGATACTCTCCCTTTTCCTGATATCACTCGATCGTCTTCCATACGAGATGCCGTTCCTCTTACCAACAGCCCCCAGCAGATCGGATCCTCACGACCCGGCTGCCAATGGCTCTCCCTTGGGGAGAGCTGGCGCGAAGCGCCTGAGAGGGTTTACCCGCAGGTGATGGTCACGAGGGTGCCGCGCTGGACGCTGGCCCCCGCCGCCTCGCTCTGCTCCTGGACCAGGCCGTTCGCATCGCCGGCCACAATGCAGTTGAGCCCGGCTGCTGCCAGCATCTGGCGGGCAAAATCCGCGCTCTTGCCCGTCACATCCGGCACCTCCGTATGCCTGCCTTCGTATGTATCGGTATACAGATACACCGTGGTACCGTAGGGCACCTCCGCGCCTGCGCGCGGGTACTGGTAGGTGACCACCGCGCCCGCCTGGCTGGCGTCGCTCTCGGCCAGCTGGTGCTTGAGGCCCTTGATGTTCAGCGAGACCTGCGCATTGCTCCACTCGTTGCCGATGAGGTTGGGCACTTTGACGGTGGTGCCGCTGCGGTCGGTGCCGTCGGTGGCGATGCCAAGGTAGGGCGCGATCTCACTGATGATGTTGCCGACGACGGGCGCAGCCAGAATGGACGAGTAGTCCGTTTTGGAGTTGTTGGGGTCGTCGAGCATGACGTAGACGAGGATCTCCGGGTCGTCGGCGGGCAGGACCGCCACAAAGGAAGCGACCTTCTTGTAGTCGCCATCGCTGCGGCGGTCCATGTTCAGCTGCTCGGACGTGCCGGACTTGCCGCCGATGCGGTAGCCTGCCACATAGGCGCGGCCGCCGCCGCCCTGGGTGCCGTCCGCCACTTCATATTCCATGATCTGGCGGATGGCCTTGCTGGCGCTCTCGCTGATGACCTGGCGGCGGACGTTTGCCCCCACCTCTTCGATGACATTGCCGTTCTGGTCGGTGATCTTATCCACCACATGAGGGGTGACGAGATAGCCGCCGTTGACAGCAGCGGAGATGGCCGTGCAGACCTGCAGCGGCGTGACCGCCATGGCCTGACCGAAGGCCGACGAGGCCAGCTCGACTTCGCCCAGGCGGCTCTTGCTGTAATACTGCATGAAGTTCGTCTCGCTGGGCAGGTCCACGCCGGTGCGCTCGGTGAAGCCGAAGGCGTCGAAGTAATCATAGAACAGGCTGGAACCGATGCGCTGGCCCAGCTGGATGAAGTAGATGTTGCAGCTGTTCCGCAGCGCTTCGGCCAGATTCTGGACGCCGTGGGCCTTTTTGCCGGCACAGTGATAGGTCTCCTTGGCGACGCCGTAGGCACCGGAACAGTTCAGCGTGGTGTTGATGGTCGCCTTGCCGGAGTCCACCCCCATGGCCGCCGTGATGACCTTGAAGACGCTTCCGGGGTAGTACAGCTCGGTGATGGTCTTGTTCTTCCACTGGATGTCGCGGTAATAGCCGGAATAATCGCCCTCCGGGTCCAGCACCTTGTTGCCGTTCGCATCTGTGACATAGCTGCCGTCCTCATTCTTGAGGTAGATGCCGTAGAGTTCCGGTTCGGCGTGGACCAGCTCGTTGAGATAGGCCTCATTGGCGGTGTAATCCAGCGCGTTATTGGGGTCGAAGGCCGGCTTGGAGGCCATGGCCAGGATGGCACCGGTCTTGACGTTCATCACGATGGCCGCGCCGCGGTTCTCGACGTTGTTGGCCGAGATGGCCTCGTTCAGGTAGCGCTCCGCCACCTCCTGGATGTTCACATCCAGCGACAGCACCAGATTGGAGCCGTCCTTGGCAGCGTAGGTGGTGGCGTTTTCGTCCGCGATGGCGTTGCCGTAGGCGTTGCGCAGGGTGATGGTGCGGCCATTGACGCCCGCCAGCGTGGATTCGTAGGATTTTTCCAGGCCGTAGGTGCCGTAGCCGTCGGCATCGCAGAAGCCCAGCACCGCCGCCGCAAAGGCTCCGTAGGGGTAATCCCGCTGGAAGCTCTTGGTGGACGAGACAGAGATGCGGCCCTTGCGGATGCCCTTGTCGGCATCGGCCTTTTTGTGGGCCTTGTTGTACGCGGTGACGTATTGTTCAATGGACAGCTTGATGGCGTTGTTCACCTTGGTGGCCAGTGTCTGGTAGGCCGAGTCGCTCTTGGACAGGGCATCGTACACCGCCTGATACTGGGTCTGGTAGGCCGCCGAGGAGGTATCCACGCTGTCCAGGCTCTCACCATCGCCGGAGAGCAGCCGCAGGGTGATCTGGGTGCTGACCTCCTGCAATGCGGCAGGGTCGGCTGTCCTGGTCACCTCGCCGGTGTCGTCGTTCTTGCTGCTGGTGAACAGGGCCGTGCTGTAGCTGGGGTCGGCCCAGATGGTCCACACCACGCTGGTGGAGGCCAGCGTGATGCCGGACGTATCATAGATCTCGCCGCGGGTGGCCTGGATGGTGCTGTCCAGCAGCTGCTGCTGGGCCGCATACTGGCGGAAGGTCGCGCCGTTCTTGATCTGGATGTTGTACAGGCTGTGGATGACGATGCCTGCCGCCGCCACGACGAACACCACCGCTGCGCCAAAACTGAAATGCCGCAGCCGTGCGCTCAGCCGCTCGCGGGGGTCGGCGCGGCGCAGCCGGTAAAGCCCTTTCTTGTTCTTGGAGGATGGTTCCTGCATGTTGGTTTGACTCCTGAGAAACCGAAAAAGCGTGCGCTGCCGCACGCTTTTCCTGTTTTATTTTAGTTTGCGCGGTTCACACGGCCCATGACCATCATGGCACCGTCGTGCAGCAGGTCGGTCCACTGCCGCACAGCGGACTCCTTGCGGACAAGGACGCTGCCCTCGTCCAGGCGGATGTAGGTGATCTGGCTCTGGTCGATCTTCATCAGACCGAGGCGGGTGGCCGTCTCTTCCACGCTGGTGATGTTGGTGCGGTTGTTCAGTGCACTGTTGTAGTAGGTGTACTGGCTCTGCTCGCTGACGAGTTCCGCCTTGGCGTTCTGGATCTTGCTGTTCAGCTCCACCAACTGGGACTCGCTCCACAGCAGGCTGACGGCAAAGCCCACCAGCAGCGCCGCCGAGAGCAGCTGCAATGCGTGCTGCATGGCAGCGCGCACCGGGTTCAGCCGGGGCTTGCCGCCTTTTTCCACCCGCAGCGGAACGTTCCGCTGCGTCTGGGGTGCTCTTCTGCGGCGCACCTCTGTCATATCATATGCTGCCTGGCCCATGGTACTCTCCTCCTCACTGATGCTCCGCGGTGGTTAAATTTTTTCAAGAACGCGGAGATGTGCCGACCGGCTGCGCCGGTTCTCTTCCAGCTCCTGCGTATTTGCTTCGATGGGTCTGCGGGTGATGAGTTTTGCTTTGGCCCTGCCGCCGCAGACGCAGACCGGGAACTCCGGCGGGCAGGTGCAGGCGGTGGCCCAGCGGCGGAACTTGTTCTTCACCAGCCGGTCTTCCAGCGAGTGGAAGGTGATGATGCACAGCCGCCCGCCGGGGGCCAGATGCTCAAAGATGGTGTCCATGCCCTCTTCCAGTGCGTCCAGCTCGTGGTTGACTGCAATGCGCAGCGCCTGGAAGGTGCGGCGGGACGGGTTCTTGTTCTTGCGCCGCTCGGCCGCCGGCATAGCGCTGGCCACGATGTCGGCCAGCTGCAAAGTCGTCTCGATGGGGGAAGTCTCCCGTGCCTCGACGATCTTGCCCGCGATCTGCCAGGCGAAGGGTTCTTCGCCGTAATCCTTGAGGATGCGGGCCAGCTCCTCCCGGCTCTCGGTGTTCACAAGGTCGGCGGCGGTCTCGCCCTCCTGGCTCATCCGCATGTCCAGCGGAGCGTCTGCCCGGTAGGAAAAGCCTCTGGCGGCATCGTCCAGCTGGTGGCTGGAAACGCCGAGGTCCAGCAGCGCTCCGTTGATCTTGTCGATGCCCAGCTGTTCCAGAGCTTGTCCCGCATAGCGGAAGTTGATCTGCACCACGGTGGCAGGCAGCCCAGCCAGCCGCGCCCGCGCGGTCTGCACCGCGTCCGGGTCCTGGTCCAATGAGATGAGCCTGCCGCCCTGTTCCGCGTCCAGCCGCAGCGCGATCTGGCGGGAATGTCCCGCACCGCCTGCAGTGCCGTCCAGATAGGTGCCTGCCGGGTCAATGGCAAGGCCGTCCAGGCACTCGTTCAAAAGCACAGGCACATGCTCAAACGAGGCCGGGTCAAAGGCTTGTCCGATCGTTTCACTGCCCATAGGGCCCAGCCTCCTTTCTGTCGTTTTAAGTTCGTATCATCCGGCGTTTTCACGCTGTTTTTCCGTTTTTCGCCGTGTTTTTCTGCCCGCAGGGACACACTGCCCCAAGGCATCTCTCTGATACAGTTTTATTGTAACAAAACCGCCCTGCGAATGCAAGGCTTTTCGGGCTGGTTTTTCTCTCAAAATGTCACAAAAAAAGCCCCTGCAAGCCGTCGATTTTGCTGGCAGGGGCAAATGGGTTTTTCCGACAAATTCCGCTCACTGGGGTTTCCGGGGCGTCTGGCGCAGATTGGCGCGGACGTTCCGGACCTGCGCAGCGTTCTCTGCCATGGTCTCCTCGGTGGTCTTGAGCATATTATCACAGTAGTCGGTCACGGTCTGGCGGACGGTGCGGGCCTCGGTCTGGGCGGCTGAGACGATCTCGGAGGCGCGCTGCTGGGCCGCCTTGACGATCTCCGCCTCGCTGACGAGGATGCGGGCGCGGTCCTCGGCCTTTTTCACGATGGCCTGGGCCTGGGCGTTGGCCGAATCAATGAGCTGGGCGCGGTCGCTGACGATGGACTGCGCCTGCCGCAGCTCCACGGGCAGATTCTGGCGGATCTCGTCCAGATAATCCCGGATCTGCTCCACGTCCACGATCCGCTTGCCGCCCGAAAGGGGCATCCCGGCGCTCTCTTCCAGCGCGTCCTCAATGGTATCCAAAAGCTCGTTCACGTTCATTCCGCATCTTCCTCTCCGGCAGGCTGCATGGGCTTCGTGTACTTCCACAGCAGCACCTTGCCATACCTATACTGTTTCTTCAGCGTCAGGCTGCCCACCTCGGCAGGCAGCACAAGGCCGGTCTCGCTCTCGCACAGGGCGATGCCGCCGGGCGCCAGCACCTTTTCCACGCTGGGAAGGATCTTTTCCAGCGTACCACCGTGGAACGGCGGGTCCAGCAGAACCAGGTCGAACTGCTCACGGCAGGCGGAAAGATACCGCGCCGCCTCGCCGATGTTGACGCGGCTGCGGTCGAACACGCCGCAGGTCTTGCAGTTCTTCATCACGATGTTGACGGCCTCGCGGTTCTCGTCCAGGAACACGCACCGTGCTGCCCCGCGCGAGAGGGCCTCGATGCCGAGCTGGCCGCTGCCTGCGTACAGGTCCAGCACCCGTGCGCCGGGCAGGTCGAACTGGACGATGCTGAACATCGCCTCCTTGACCTGGTCGAGGGTGGGGCGGGTGATATCGGTGCCGGGCAGGGCCTCCAGCCGTCTGCCCCGTGCGTCTCCTGCAATGACTCGCATGTGGTTGCCTCCTTTTGCATTCCGTTTTATGTATCTTTATATTATTGTCAAGACACCGTACTTTGTCAAGGCCCGCGTTGCACTGCGGCCGCAAGTGTGCTAAAATCAGGGCAGAGCGCCCCCTGTTCCGGGGCGCATGGTCAAAAGGAGAGATTCAACGTATGAAAGTCCTGCTCATCAACGGCAGCCCCCACGAAAAAGGCTGCACCTACACCGCTCTGTCCCTCATTGCGGAGGAGCTGAACCGCGCCCGCATCGAGACCGAGATCTTCAACGTCGGCACCCGGCCCGTCGGCGGCTGCATCGGCTGCGGCGGCTGCGCCGCAGGCAGCGGCTGTGTCTTTGGCGGCGTGGTCAACGAGGCCATCGAAAAAGCCAGGACCGCCGACGCCTTCGTCTTCGGCAGCCCGGTGCACTATGCCTCGGCCTCCGGCAACATGACCAGTTTTATGGACCGCCTGAGCTACGCAGGCGGCAAGTATCTGGCCTACAAGCCCGCCGCCATCTGCTGTTCGGCCCGCCGCGGCGGCACCACCACCACGCTGGACCAGCTGGTCAAGTACCCGGAGTTCTTCCACATGCCGCTGGTCAACGGCTCCTATTGGGCCATGGTCCACGGCTCCAACCCCGCACAGGTCCTGCAGGACGAAGAGGGCTGCGCCGTGATGCGGGAGCTGGGCCGGAACATGGCCTGGCTGCTCAAGTGCATCGAACTGGGCAAAGCAAACGGCATCACTCACCCCGAGAATCCCCGCCGCCCCATGACCAATTTCATCCGCTGAATTTCCCCTCGCTCCCGCCTGCCCGGCGGGGGCTTTTTGTTGGCAACTCGCACAATCTCAGCATCCTTTTTCTAGCTTTTCTCCCAATTTTCGTATTTCCTGCGTTCTGGTTTAATAGTCTTGGAACCCTTTCCACTATTTTACAGAAAGCAGGTGAATTTGATGAAAAAGCTCTTTTCCGCCCTTCTGGCCGTGGTCTGTCTGACCGTTTTTCTTGCACTGCCCGCCTCGGCCTCAACCGACACCGCAGATTCTGTTTCTGCCGCTTTTGAGACTGCTGTCTGCGATGCCTGCGGCGAAAAGGCCGTGGTCTACTGGTCCCAGACCCAAACCCCGTGGCACATTGAGGAATACGTTCGCTGCATCCACGACTGCCCCTGGTACAACGATGCCGTGCAAAGCTGCTTCGTCATCGACACCTACGTCTGCAACAGCTGCGGCCACAGCTACATCGTGGAGACCTCGCATACCCTGACGGCGCACCCGGGCACCGACTATTCCGGCTTATATGCCCCTGTCATCTGCCGCACCCGGGGCCTGAGCAGCTACCGCCGCGCCCTGCGTCCCGTATGATCTTCTTCCTTGCTCCCGCCTGCCCGGCGGGGGCTTTTTTGATTTTAACAGCTTTTTCTGCAAAAACGGAAAAAATAAGGGACGGAGTGCTTTTTTCGTTCACAACTTTGTGGTAGCATAAGGGTAAGAATTATTTTGCGCAGAGCGATGGAGACAGGCTATGGAACACTACGATTGGAACGACGGCTGGCTGTTTGCCCCCACCTTTGATCCCGCCATCGTCCGCCCCGAATGCACCGGGGTGGAGCTGGAGCCGGTGCGCTTGCCCCACACGGTCAAAACGCTGCCCTACAACTATTGCAACGAGAACGAATACCAGCGGGTGTCCGGCTACCGGCGGGAGTTTTTTGCGCCCAAAGAGTGGCAGGGCCGCACGGTACTGCTGACCTTTGGAGCCGTGGCCCACGATGCCACCGTGTTCTGCAACGG
>ENA-OWOF01000652-OWOF01000652.1-gut-metagenome-genome-assembly--contig:-NODE-652-length-11168-cov-5.231900_pt1 | contig 11168 bp, 17 predicted proteins | sample MGYA00248255_ERZ651790 | MGnify/ENA primary metagenome ERZ651790 (study PRJEB26908, sample SAMEA4031711) | gut metagenome | biome: gut; feature: normal infant; material: stool | place: China | collected 2015...
CCGCATCTCGGCATAAGTAAAGACAGCGAATTGTGCGCAAGCGCCCATCGCTGTCTTCACTATGCCTATGCGCGGCTATGCTTTCGTAACTTTCCATTTATCATACTCTTTCTTATCACTTCACAAACTCATAAGAATAATAAGGTACGATCAACGTCTGTCCGGCGCGGATGCTGTCCTCTTCCGCCAGATGGTTGATGCTCTGTACCTCATCTATATATTCCTTCTTATCCTTATACTCTTCATAATCAATATAATCCTCGGACAGATCCCATAAGGTCTCTCCGTAAGCTAGCGTCACCTGAGTATAGTATTTGAACTTTAACTGTTCTTCCCCGGAGCTTGCCAGAGAACGGATTCCCTGATAGGATACCGCACAGAAAATAATCACACAGACCGTAGCAATCATGGTAAGGATTCTGCGCTGCATCTGCATCCTCCTTCTTAACTGTCTCTTATATAATCTTAACTCTCTGTTCGTCATATGGTATACACTCTTCTGTACTCTCATAACACACCTCACATAAGAAAATCTGTTCGGGAACATTTGTTCTTTCTGCTTGTATTATATCGAACATGCATTCTTCTGTCAAGATAAAAATCGAACATATTTTTGGAATATATGTTTGCTTTTTACTTTTTGCTATGCTATAATCCCGTCTTTGACACTTAAAGAAAAGTATAGTGGCAGAATCCATTGATTTTACTTGGATTCTGCCACTTTTGATGTCTTAGAGTATGTTGTATGGAGACATCACTTTAAAATTTACCCAAGATTTAGCAATCTTAATATACCAAATTATCGAAATTTTCTCCTATATTCATTTTCCAGACCCATTGCCTCTACAAGCTTCTCTATTGATTTTTCCCCTGTATCCACAAGGTAAAAATCACAGATCTCATTATCCTCCATACTTTTTGTGGAAAAGTTCATTCCGATATATTCTTCTGCGTCGTGTTGCTCTGATTTTAGAACTTCCGTAACCACCCATTCCCCGCTCCAAAGCCCATAGTCTGCTCTAAAGAAATCTTTTCCTTCTACGATATCATCATAATCCACCACCTTCTCCATGCGGTATACTCTTCTCCCCCAAAAGGCTAACATCTCTTTTTCATCTGTCAATATACATGGAGAAAAGGCACTGCGTGATCTGGCATACTCCTCACCAGGCTTTACCTCACCAAACGACAGGTAATACCCCGCCGGCGTCGGCAGCATATTTCCTATATTATATTCAAACCACCGAACAATTGGAGAGGCTTCATACCCACCCAACTCTACGGTATATGACCACGTTTTGCTTTTATAGGAACAGCTTTCCGGCAACATTTCATACACAGCGCCTACCAGTTCATCCGTCTCATCCCAGGTATCTCCTTCTCTGATACCTGTAATCTGCCAGACTCCCCATATATACTGCTGTCTTTTCCCCTTGTTTTCCCAACCATCCATGTTTTCCGCGTCCTGTTCCTGATGCACCTTCTCCTCATTCGCTGCTTCCGTTCTCATCAAATCACCATCATTCAGATAATCCTCCATATAGGCATCCAGATACACCCCATGCTGATCCCTCTTGGATGTCCGCCTTGCCCACAGGTAGTTTCCATCCTTTACCAGTACTGCTGTCATCTCATCTTTTACAATCATTTTATCCCAGTAAAAATCATCTGAAAATTCATAATAACCTACAAATGTTTCTTTCTCCAGCCCCATTGCCTTTACCAGTTGTTTTATGGACGGCTCCCTTGTGGAAACAATATAAAAGTTACAAAACTTTTCCTCCAGTATCTCTTGAAACCATGTGGAAAATTTCCCTCCAAACCTCCGTGCAGAAAGTCTGCATTCTTAGCAATAGCTGACTGCCACGCATCCACAAAATATATTCCATTTCTTCTTTTTACAATATCTGTACGCAGTCCATCCAGATTGCTGACCGCTACCTCCGTCTCCGGACTTTCCAGAGTAAACGCAAATTCCGTAAAATTTTTCTTATACTGCTCTCCGACAACTTTACAGGCCGCCACCCAGCACCAGTTTGTTCTGTTCTGAATATACTTCATTGATTTTTCTCCATCGAAACAACCCGACTATAAGCCCCGCTCATTTTTTATTGCTCTGTATATCTCCGTTTCCTTCTCCCACGCAGTCCTATCCTGCTCTACGCCGTCCTTTAAATAAAGATCTTCCACCCCAATCTCTCCATCCTCGTCACTGTCGTAGCATTGATAAGTAGGTCCTTCCACCATTGTTCCATCTTTTTCAAATCTTGTAAAATAGTAAGCCTCATTATATGGTGCCCCTCCCTCCCTATAATACAGAATGCCGGACATCGCTTCTACCGGCTCATCGTAAGTAGCAGTACCCTCATATAGAATCGTCAGTTTCCCCTTTTTTTCTTTTAAAATATAATAAATGCCATTCCGGATATGCAGCTCCTTCACTCCATCTCCGTCAATATCAGATAAAAAAGTTTCAACATCACTTACATCTTCCCCGAACAAGTCTTCCAGAAAATAAGTTTTTCCATTCTCTTTCATAGCAGGCACTTCCCCATCTAAAAAACGTTGGTACTCTTCCTCTGTGATTTTCTCTGCCACTTTTCTATGTGCAAGAAACACTGCCACTATACCGCCCACAATAAGGAGCATTGCCATGCAGATTTTTTTAGCTCTCATCCCCATCATATACAATCATCTCCTTTATTTTATCGTTTGCCCTCTCTCTCAGATTACCATTCTCCTAATGTTTCCTACCTCGTCATATCCAGGCTTTTTATCGTCACCAGATTTTCCCCATCCCCATTGTTATAGCTCCATACAACCATATAATCTCCATACCATTCAAAATGAACATCCTTATGTTCTCCATCTTCCTCATACCAGAGCATGCTTTCTTGACCCAAATCATACATTTCCCTCTGCTCTCCAGTTTTCAACACGTTTTTGTATACAATATGATCTTTCAGCAGATAAACATTTCCCTCCCGGTATCCGACGATTCTTGTCCTATTATTTCGCGTATCGTATAGCATACGACTCGTGTCCGTCTCAAGATCGATTTCGACCAGCAGTTCTCTCTCTAAATACTTCTGTGACATCTCAGGCACCTTCGTCCTTCCTATCTCAACTGACAGATAAAGCTTCTCCCCTTCCTTCACAATGCGCTTTGGGAGAAAATTTACCTCCCTAATTCCAAGTTTAAACCATAATATGTTACCAAAATACTCTGGACAAATATCATGCCATTCGTCTTCGCCCGCTCTCCTATATTGAAAATAGTCATCCCGAAACTCAATACTCTCTCCATCTTTATAATACCAGTGTTTATCTACACGCACATCAATCGACAAAACATTACTTATGGCAACGCTATGATCATCCTGATCTGTCACCGCTATAATATCTCCATCATACGAATAGATGTTCCAGCCATGATAACCAGCAATATCCAATTCGTATCTTCCTGAATCTCTATCGTTTTCTGCCAACTGTTCTGCCAGATTGATCCTCTCACCAAAATCCCCGTCCACCGGCATCAACCACACCTTGTCTTTCCCAAACGCAAGGAATAAATAATTTTCATGAATGTTCAGTCTCGCATCACTCGACATATCCCCCAAAAACTCACACTCATTCGTCACCTTATTACATCGCCACAACTTATAACTGCTGTCCATCCCCCCGTTTTTCTGCTCTGTTGTGAAAATCTATAGGTATCCCCCACCGTCCAGCTGCTTGGCATTTCACCATTCCCGTACTTTGTAAACATCTGATCTGTCACAGAGTAAACCCACAAATAACCACAGGAGGAAAACTGCTTACTGCCCGATGCATTATCGTTTAGTTTAATCGTAAGGTATACTCATCTTCTTTTTCTTTTCTGCCACAAGCTATCCGCCCGCCCAGAACACACAGTAACAGTATAATAGCCAGAGTTCTCTTTTTTCCCATACTCACCGCTCCTCCGCCTTTCCATTAATACCTATTACACTAAACTAATCGGCTTTGCATCTCCACCTGAGAAACACTGCCACTATACCGCCCACGGCATGATTAAATATACTCTTCTGCCAAATCGATATCTTTTGTCATGTCCAAATTAGGAAATATATGTTCAATAGCTGAGTCTGTAAAATTTTCTGTATTTTTTAATGAATTAAGTGTTGACTTCCCATAGCTGGTCTTGACATAAAGTTTTTACTCTTATAATTATCCAAGCCGATGACCCTACCCCGAAAAATAAATACACTTTCCAAAGCCGACCGTTTCATCTGCTTAAAATAATATCACATATCTGCCATTTTCATCATATATTTTCGCCAACATTTTCCACTACTGGCAGTTGGTACTCCATACCACTTTTTAACATTCCATATATAATACTGATTTACCTTCTTCTTTACACTTCTCGTAATACGCACAAAAAGCTGGATGGGTGTACCCTTTGAGGATATCTGTATCATCTGAACCGCAAAAAAGTATATCGTCACTTGCAATTTTCTATTACCTTGCTTGGTAGCCATATCCTTACCTTTACCGCTGGAGGATAGATGAAGCGATGTAATTCCAGCAAACTGTGCCAGTTTGTTCGCATTACCAAAACACTTGATGTCACCAATTTCTGACAGAATTTTCACTACTGTGATAACATTTACACCAAGAATAGTTGTAAGTGTACACGTCGGCATCTCATACATTTTTTCCAGCATCTTGTCTACTTCAGCAAGCTGCTTATCATAGTGCTGTAAAGCACTGACAATGCTGAGTGCTACCATATCTCTGCATCTTGGTAAGCATTATTTTTCACTTTATCACCAGCTACCACATCTAAGATTGTCTCGCAGGTCTTTGTAGAACATTTATTATACCTCAGTTGTTTTCCGTATGGCGATGCAGTGTTGCTTTGCACTGCTTTTGGAATTATCAGATTGGAAATGGTAAAACCACATGACATAGAAGCCAGCAGAAAATCGTTATGATTATCCTTGCTGGCTTTTACTAATTACCAGTTAGTTACAATCTGCAAATTATCTTTAAGACATTCTCAATAATTGAATGAAGGATTTACATTAAAATCAATCCCCAATTCTTGTAATTTTGTAATTACTGGTTTAATCTTAGGTGCCTTAGCTTTTAATATACATGCTTCTCTTTTTTCAAGCATTTGCTTCGCAATAACAAAATTAACATTAGCTGTTTTTGCAACAAATTTTATTTTTTCTGCATCAACTTCTGTTACATTTTTTATATACAGACTGTATTCCGTTTCATCTCTATCTATATCTTCAATGTATGTTGTTATTATATTCCACCCACACATAGGGCATCTCCATCCTTGAGTAGCACCTTCGATACTCCAATTCATTTTCCCTTTACATTTTTCACATATCATTTCCTAATTACCTCTTGGAGAAAACAATTTAAATGTCTCTCTATTATTCATGTCTGGCAATCTCAAATTATTCATACCTGCAACAAAATAATTACCATTTGGTGTAGACCATAAATAATTTGTCGGTGCATAAACTTCAACATTTAGCTTATTTGCCAAATTCTGTGCAAATCCATTATCCAAAGCACCTGTATTACAAGACAATAACCTAATTGTCTGTCCGTTATAACCATCTGAATTTTGTATTAATCTAGAAGCCGTTCTGTGATCAACTGTCATATGTTGCCCATTATGAGTAATCTGTATGCCATTAGGTGTTCCATGTGCAATTACATCTAAATAACCATTCGTATCCACATCTGTCCTACGTCTAATATTACTAACAAACGCATCATCAGCGTCCATAAAAGTAGCATCTCCAACAGAGTATTTACCACTCTGGTATCAAAGACCACACATGGGCATCGTAACTTCCCCTCCTTTCCTAACTTTTTCTCTCTTTATTTTCTTCTATGGCAGGATGTCCGCCCTTGACGGTATCAGTCTTTCTTGCATCAAATCATTATAGCTGCGGCAGGTACTTGCTGCTCCATCCGCCTCAATCATCTTATTCCACTTATATCCTTGCCTGTTCAAAATGATGTCTGAGTCATCTCTTCACACTCTCCCCTGACCAGCCTACAGCATGCTCTTCACAAAGTCTTCCTTTAACAGTTCACGTATCTGCCGCATATCAATCGCATACTCGTGGTAATAGTAATCACGCAAGGTTACAATCACAAAATCCTTTCCTGCCAAAGCTTTGTCCACATCATCTCCCCAAAATGCACTCCATCTCTCTGAAAACGACATCTCCCTCTCTTTTATGTACCACTCTATATCTCTGTCATCGCCATTCAAATCCTCCAGAAGACCACACTCCGCCCCGGCCCATCTATACGTAGTGCTTACCTTCTCTAAATCTCCTACTCCATCCCATAACGTAATGCCCTCAAACCTATCGTCCAGTAGCATTTGACACAGACCATTCAAATCGGATACAACATCTTTTAGTTCGAGAACCTTCATCTCCTCACAGTCAATCGTCGTTGCCATCATTGTGGCTGGTAATCCATACGGTCCTTTCAGCTGACGCACTACCCATCCAGAGTAACTAATGCTTATAAACTTCTCATCCGCATATTCTATATCGCATTGATGTGTTCCTACATAAAAACCATATTCCCACCCATCATCAGGATAAGAATCAGGTGGTTCCATTTCCATCACTTTTTTTCTATCATCTTCGAGCAGCTGATTGATTTTTCTTTCCTTTTCCTTATCTCTGCTTCCAACCATCTGCAGATATACAAGCTTGTCCACGTCGTAATATTCATCTTTATACGTATAAGTCGTTTCCTCAAACTGAAAGGAGAGATCCGAATTTTTCCGCTCCCATCTCACAAAACAGAATATGCAAACTATCACCGACACTGCCATCACTGCGGCTGTTATGCACCAACCCTTCTTTGCTACTTTTTTCATGTCTCTCTCCACAGATAAATTCGATCTCTTTCTGCACCGAAGCCACTCTTATATTCTATCAGACCTTTCCCCTTTTCCCAAACAAACCTCTCATAATATCCTGTTTCTGTAAGATCATTATAACTGCGATAGGTACACACTGTTCCCTCTACCATAATCTCCTCGTGCCACCCCTTTTCTTCCTTCAGTGAATCCTCTTTCCCCATCTCCTGACAGACTACCGTCCCTCTTGCGATGAAATCCTCCTCATTTTTTATATTGACTTCCTCCATCTTATTCTCATCTATTCGGTAAATTTTATCTTCCGATACATAAAAATATCCAAGAAAAAATCTATCCCTGCCGTAAAAATATCTGCTGTCATCCTCTGTATCACTCTCTATCATCATTGTATACAAAATACCGTTTTCCCACTGCTCCACCTGTTCCACTTGTATCTTTACTTGTTCATACTCTCCAAAAGGGGTGCTTGCGAACTCCGCCTCAAACGCTGCCGTCTCAGTTCCATAATCAAAGAAAAACGATGTCTGATCTATCATCTCACTCTTTTTTTTAGACCATTCCTCGCACAAGATAACTGTAATTAACAGAATAAAAGCTATGGTACTATTAAATATTAGTTTATTCCTTTTCATCACTTGCCTCTTCATCTAACGATACTATTAACAAATTAATATTTCATAGATTTTTCATTCCCCCTCCCTGCTATCCGTCTCCAATCAAGCTTATCTCATCCATAAATCCGCCAAAATAAATATTCTTTCCTTTGAATCTCCATACCTTACCAAACTCCTGGTACAATTGTTCCATATACCAACGGTGAATCTCCTCTTTCTCTGCTGCAATCAAACGGAAAAACTCTCTTTCCAGTGCCTGATCCAGCTCCACGAAATCCTTTTCTACATTTCCCAGCAAAGGTTTGACACTAATAAAACCATGCTTTATTTCTTCTACAAAAGGTTCTCCCTTATAGACGCCCACATAAAACTCATGGGTTTCTGTGATGTAACTTGCGCGCAGGTAAGATATCACAATAATCTCCTGCTCTGCCTCTGACGTGATCGCCCCTAGAACACTCTCAAACTGCTTTCGCACATTTCCGACATTGCTTTCAAATTTTTCTCTGATCTCTTTTAACCGTTCCCTTTTCAACCCGTTTATTTTTCAGACAAAAAATCTTTCATAAGTCCAGACCGCTCCAGTACATTTTGTTCCATCGACCTGCTCTCCCCTGTCCTGACATCCACCCTTCCCGTCGTGCAAAGAAAATCCTTCCCCGATCTTCTATGAGCATCATATCATCGTTCAAAAGCGTACATTTTTTCTCCAGCTCCTCATGTCCCCATAGCCGGTGTCTGACCTGCAAGAGCAATGTCTCCTCTTCATCATAATCCTCCATGTTATTGATTTTAATTCCTTCCTCCTCAATCAGTTGTTCGAGATACGGCTGAAGGATTCCCCAATGATTAAACTCCGACAGCGTTATATATTTTATGGCGTAATGTGGGTCTTCAGCTGTCCGTTCCTGCAATACAGGGTTATAAGGATAGCGGGAAGTTGGTTCTCCCTCACGGTAATATTCTCCGGTATACTCCAGTTCATATCCGATAAAGTCTGTGGTAACGAACATCGCTTCTTCTAAAGGCATTCCCGATGTTAATTCCGGAGTCAGCTCCGGAATGATTACCTCTCTTTCAATACGCCATGTCCCAAAAAACGGAATTTTCCTTTCTCCGCCAAATGCTGCCATAAGAATGATACATACGGCTACACATAAGATCAGAACTGCCACCGCCTTTGTGTGTTTTCTTATTTTGCACCTAATCATTTATAAATACCTCCCTCCTAAAAGCCATATTTTAGACTGCTTTTACAACGGTTACGCAACTCTCCGCGCCAAAAGCGTCTTTCCCCAAAATTCTACGAGCATAGTGTCCTCATTCAAAAGTGTAAAGCGTGTTCCCACCGGAATAAAATCATACGTTTCATAAAACACCGTTTCCTCAAAATCTATATAAACCAGTAAATGCAGTTCCATGCCGTCTCTTTGACCGTAATATTTATCATCATGCCAGTCAATCCCCTCTTCCTCCATAAAATCACACACATGTGGCCAAAATCTGCCCCCATCGTTCACAGTAAAAATATCTTCAAAAAACAAACCGTATTCAGGATCCGTGTATGTATTTTCCCCTATCCGGAAATAATCTGCAGTATACTCCAGCTCATATCCGACAAAATCTTCGGAATCATATAAATCCTCTTCCGCCACTCCATCTTTGGTTGTTCCTGTATACATTTCTGAAATGACCGCCACCTTTTCAATGTACCATGTCCCAAAAAATGGTAATTCTGCTGCGCCTCTTTCTCTCCCGCATCCTGATATGCCGACCGTACATATGGCCAAAAACGCTATCACCTTTGCATATCTTCTCATCCTACTGATAGCCATTGATAAACACCTCTGCTTCTTTTGCCCTTCGTTCATCATAATCATGTTGTGCAAACACTTCCCGTACTTCTTACAGAGTTAATGAAACAATTTATATGGATACCCATAATCTTCTTTCTGCTGTTTTTTCAAGTCTGTTCCAAATTCCACATGCATGTTTTTTTGACCATTTCCATGCATATAATAAACAATTCCTTTTCCCTTTTCCCAAACCATCAATAAATAATCTTTTGAACCGTAAAAATAATCATTATAATAACGAAAGATCCTTTTTTCTCCATCTGCTTCTACAAATGCATGATATCCGGCATCATCCACTACATCAGCCGTTCCGTTTTCACAGCAGACAATCGTCCACTCTTTTAAAAATAAATCCTCATCTGATTCCAGACCGGAAATTATGATCTCATTTTTCTCCTCCGTATACCCACCGGTGTCTGACGGCATATAATAAATATCCTCAGACGTAACATAGTAATATCCCAGATATTCTCTCCCCAACGCGAATTGATCGAACGGATCTGTCACATTCAGCAGATCCAGTTCTAAAGCATATAAGCTGCCATTTTGAAAGGATTTCAGTTCTTTTATATGCAAACTGATATCCTGCCAAATATCCCGATAGCTATATGGATAAAAATATCCTTCATATTCTACTTCTTTCTGTGTCGGCATATAAAACCATGTATTTTGAGGCTCATGTCTGCTTTCTTCTTTATCATTTTCACTGCACAAAATCACAAGAAGGATCAAAAACAAGCTTACTACAATGGATGAAAGAAAATTTTTTATCATATTATTTTCCTCCCAGGATCTATGCAAAACGCCGTTTAGTCATCAAGGCTTGGATAATACGACGAATTTCTCCACTCCTCTAATGTATACACTTCAAACTCACTGTCTGCCAGTCCTACCATATCCTTCCATAAAACCTTATCAAAATTGACACTCACATAAAACGTGCTCCAGCTCACACTGTGATCCTCCCACATCTCGCTCACATGAACGGAATAATACTCTCCCAAATATTCACTTCCCGCCCCATCTTTGTATACTTCCTCTGTTTCAAGATCATATGTTTGATATAAATACGCCTGCCCATCACTCTTCAGATCTACATAAGCAGCCCAGTCATCAATCTCCGGCACCTGTTCCGAAAGGCAGTCTGATATTTTAACAATCGTATCTTCCCGTGTTTTGGCATTCTGCGTACACTCCTCTGCTTCTCCGAAGGCTAATGCTGTGGAAATTTCACTGTCATCACCCCACACACGGCTGCCACATGCTGTCAGCAGACCTGCCATAGCCAGTACCACAAAACTTATTTTCCTTCCCTCCATAGGATATACTCCTCCCAATCTTTTTCCTCGTCATCCCACATAAAATAATCGTGCATTATAGATGCCGCCGTATCGCCATAGTCACTTCCCGTTGCATAAATAGGTCCTATGATAGATACATAAATAAATAAATGGATTGTCCTTATATTCCCATGCTTCCGCATACCTCTCATCCAATAAAATATCTGAATGGTCAACTATACTTTCTTTGTAAGATTCATAACGGCGAGGACCATGATGAGGAAGTTTCTCACTATACATATTACCACATTCACAAGTACCAAATGAATAGATATTCTTATTAACTTCACAATCACTGCATGTCATAAGCGGTTTCCCGTTTTCAGCAAGTATTCCATGATCTTCATAAGCATCTAATTTTACATCTTTATATCCATTCCTTTCGCTTCGCTCAGGCACAAAACGTTATGAAAATGTTTCCCTGAGCCTATTTTTTCTT
>ENA-OWOF01000655-OWOF01000655.1-gut-metagenome-genome-assembly--contig:-NODE-655-length-11122-cov-7.330285_pt1 | contig 11122 bp, 9 predicted proteins | sample MGYA00248255_ERZ651790 | MGnify/ENA primary metagenome ERZ651790 (study PRJEB26908, sample SAMEA4031711) | gut metagenome | biome: gut; feature: normal infant; material: stool | place: China | collected 2015 ...
GCCCTCTGTTTAAATTACTTACGCAGACCCAGAGTTGCGATCAGAGCACGGTAACGCTCGATGTCCTTCTTCTGGAGATAAGCCAGCAGATTGCGGCGGCGGCCAACCATCTTCATCAGGCCGCGGCGGCTGTGGTGATCGTTCGGGTTCTTCTTCAGGTGCTCGTTCAGCTCGTTGATGTGAGCGGTCAGCAGAGCGACCTGCACTTCGGGAGAGCCAGTGTCCTTCTCGGTCAGAGCGACCTTGGCCATAACTTCCTGCTTGTTCATAGTTACATACCTCTTTATAAAATTTTATGTGCCAATGGAACAGCGGCGGGAAACGGCATTCCCAAAAAGCGGGCATACTCCCAACCCCGTACCACGGTAACAGATACAGTATACCAGAACCCTGTGCAAAATGCAAGGATATTTTTTGCATCCTGCCTTTATTTTTTTACGTACTGGTGCCAGTACAGCTGTACCTCCGGCAGCTTCTTTTTGCGCAGCAGAACTGCGGTGGGGATCAGATACAGCAGCACCGAAAGCAGCATGGATGCATCGTAGCCGCTCACCGCATCGGCCACGGTAGTGGTGCCGTACAGCCCACCGATGAGCATGGACGAAATATCCATGGCACCATGCAGGAATACCGTCACCCACAAATTGCCGGTGCGGAAGTAGATCGCCGCAAAAAGAGTGCCCAGCGATGCTGCAAACACGCACTGCATCAGCACACCGAAGGGTGCCGAACTGAGGATATTGGTCAGGTGCGCCGCACCAAACAGCACACCGGACAAAAGGCAGGCCTTCCACACACCGGCGCGGCTGGTGCCAAAGTGCTCCAGCAGGGTCTGGGCAATGACACCGCGGAAGATGAATTCCTCGGCCACACCCACCATGGCCATGCTGACAAGGAAGGTGCAGATGCGTGCCGCAGGCTGCAGCACGCCGTTCTCCGGCCGGCCCAGCACCAGCGAACCAAAGGCATTGTAGCCAATGAACACCAGCGGGTACATGCCCACCAGCAGGCCATTGAAAAAGCCGCTGCCGCGGCGGCGCAGCAGCCCAGCACGGTCTGTCCGTACCAGAAACAGCACTGCCACCATGGCCCCCACCAGCTCCTGCAGAGTGCTGTAGAGGTATGTATCAATGGACGCAAAATCCGCCCGAAAAAGAACCAATGCAATGGTAAAGACAAGATCTGTTACGAACAGGCTTGCCAGAAAGACCACTTCTGCCAGAACGCAGAATAAGATCGGGTGCGCTTTGCGCAGTCGTTTGAGCATGGGATACCCTCCTGAATCGTTGATGGTACTATTCTAGCACACTTTACCTTAAAACGATATAGCACGCGCAAAAAAGGCAGTTTTCCCTTCTGCTGTGCCGCAAAGCGTTCACTTTTTCAAAACAAAGATCTGTTCAAACTCCTGCGTTGCCAGCAGCGAAACATCCTCATAGCCGCCCTGTCGGGCAACGTTCCACGCAGTTTCCATATTCTGGGCCGTGATCTGCTCCACCTGTTCTGCCGTCACGAACTGCCACAGCCCCCGGCCTCCAATGAACAGCACCAGCGTATCATTTTCGCCGGTGTTATACTGCACCAGCAGCTCACTGGAATCGTCCGGCACAACACAGACCTCCTGAAATTTGAGAAGCTCCTGCACGCCGGAAGTGAAACTGCCAAGGTCCCCGGTAATATCCACGCAGGCGGCCTGACTGTATTGTTCCAGTTCTTTGTCTATCTTATAAGTACCGCTGTACATGCGCTCCGGCTCGATCACAAATGCAAGCACGACCATTGCAAGGCACACGATCTGCAGAATGCGCTTTCTGGTGCCTGCACGCAGCGTATCCAGAATGGAGAAAAGGCCGCAGCCACAAAACAGCGCTTCCAGCGGCTGCAGATGGTACACATACCGCAGCGACTTATACGGCGAGATCACCGCGATAACCAGAAATGCAGCAAGCGCCGGGACCGTGATCAGCTTGACATCCCCGGGGATCAGCGTAGTGCCACGCAACTTGCCCGGCAGCCAGCGCTGCCCCAGCTTTGTCAGGACCAGCACGGCCATAATGCCTGCGCCTACAGCAAAGCCGACGATGCTCCAGCCGATCAGCTCCAGCGGGCCTTTGGGGTACTGCGCCAAATCCAGCAGATTGTTTGCTGTTGACTCCAGCGAAACCGTATCCTGCGAGTGCAGCTGTGCATACCAGCACGGAAAGGTGAGCAGCATTCCGCCAACGCCCGCAAGTGCCGGAAGCGAAAATGCAGCAGCATTTTTCCATTCGCGCCGGAACATCAGGTAAAGGTCATATGCTGCGCACAGCAGGAAGGCATAGACCACAAAGAAATACTGGGTCATCATGCCAAGATAGATGGTTACACCGATCAGAAGATATTTGGGCACAGACGGCCTGCGAAGAGACTTTGCCACCAGCAGCGCAAGCAGGATCGTCAGCAAGGTCATGAGCATATACATGCGCACCATCGTCACATTCGAGATCATTTCACGGTTGAACGCATACAATGCACAGACGAACAATGCTTTTTTCCAGTCCGCAAACAGCTCCATGCCCAGCGCATACAGCGCTGCCAGCGTGCCGCCCAGCAGCACAAAATTCATCCCCAGACCCGTCCATTTTGTAAAGCTGCCCGGAAATAATGAGCACACCGTGTGCAGCAAAAAGTAGAACAGCGGCGGATGAACGTCCTGCGTCTGGTTATAGTAGACCGACGCATAGTCGAACCGTGTGCTTCCCTGCGGGGCAACATAATTCAGAAACTCGCTCTGCGTGAACACTGCCTCCGGCAGCTTGCCGTTTGCCACCTGTTCTCCACCATGGAGCCAGCTTAAAAACGGAACATAACTGCTGTTTGCAAGGCCGTAGGAGTAGATCTCATCCAGAAAGAAACCCTCTTTCCGCACAGCCCACCAGCCGCAAAGGCAGATCAGAACGATCACAAAAAGCGCGACCGCCCGTTTTTTCTTTTTTGTTTCCTGCATAGTTTCTGTTTTTCCTCGCTTTTTTGTCCGTTCTGCAGCCAAATATGGCTTTGCTTTTCCAGTATATCATATTTAGAACACAAGTCAAAACTTTTCGGGTTGCAGATCCCGCTGCTCCTAGCAGCATGCACCCTGTTAGACATTCCTAGCCGGTGGAACCCGCGGGCTAAACAAAGCCATACTATGGCTTTGTTTGCGGTGCTTCGCACCGCCGCCCTGTTCAAATCCCGCGCGGAGACAAAAAAGAACCAGTACACGAATGTGTACTGGTTCTTTTTGGTCGGAGCAGCGGGATTTGAACCCACGGCCTCCTCGTCCCGAACGAGGCGCGCTACCAACTGCGCTATGCCCCGAAAATACCGCAGCCAGTTGAGACTGCGGTTTTCTTGGTTGGGGATGAGAGAATCGAACTCCCACAAGTAGAGTCAGAGTCTACCGCACTACCACTATGCAAATCCCCATTATTCAGTTTATCTGCCGCGCCGTGCGCTGCTGACAAGGGATATTATACTCAAAAGGCCCGCGCTTGTCAACCATTTTTTTATTTTTTCTGCAAAAGTTTTCCCGCTGTTCTCCTGCCCGCAGAAATGCACCGTGGAAGCGTGTAAATTTTCTGCGCTTCTCTTGACAGCGGCCCCCATCCGGAATAATCTTATACTATAAACAGGTAGATCTCCGGGCAGACTGACTTTGAAAGGCAGAACGCGCGGCGCTGAATACCAAATGAAAGAGGGCTTTTGAATGAAAAAACGTGTTGGAATCCTGACTTCCGGCGGCGACTGTCCGGGTCTGAACGCCACCATCCGCGGCGTAGCAAAAGCACTGTATGCCCGCATGGGCGATAACGTGGAGATCATTGGCATCCTGAACGGATACAGCGGCCTGATCAACGGCGACTACAAGGAGATGTGCGAGGACGATTTCCGCGGCATCCTGACGCTGGGCGGCACCATTCTGGGCACCAAGCGCACCCCCTTTAAAATGATGCGTGTGGTGGAGGACGACAACATTGATAAAGTTGCCGCCATGAAAAAGACCTACAAGGAAGCCAAGCTGGACTGCCTGCTGTGCCTGGGCGGCAATGGCACCCACAAAACCGCAAACCTGCTCTCGCAGGAGGGTCTGAACATCATCGGCCTGCCCAAGACCATTGATAACGATATCTATGGTACCGACGTAACCTTCGGCTTCCACACCGCCGTGGACATTGCCACCGATGTGATCGACCGCATTCACACCACCGCAGGCAGCCACAGCCGCGTGATGTGCATTGAGATCATGGGCAACAAGGCCGGCTGGCTGACGCTGTACTCCGGCATTGCAGGTGGTGCAGATATTATTCTGCTGCCGGAACAGCCCTATGATATCGACCGTGTGTGCTCTGCCGTGGAACGCCGCGCAAAGAAGGGTTCCAACTTTTCCATCATCGCTGTGGCCGAGGGTGCCATCAACTGCGAGGAAGCCGGCATGAAGCGCAAGGAATGGATGGCAAAGCGCGCCGAGGCAGGCTTTGGCACCACCGCCACCAACCGCATTGCACAGGCCGTGCAGAAAAAAACCGGCATGGAGACCCGTGTGTGCATCCCGGGCCACATGCAGCGCGGCGGCAGCCCCAGCGCCTACGACCGTGTGCTGGCCACCCAGTTCGGCAGCTATGCGGCAAAGCTGGTGGAGATCGAGCGCTACGGCGTGACCGTTGCCATGGTGAACCGCCATGTCACCGAGAACCGTCTGGCCGACATTGCAGGCAAGACCCGCAACGTGCCGGAGAACTGCGACCTGCTCACCGTCGCCCGCCGCATGGGCATCAGTCTGGGTTGATTACCATTTGAATGCTCTCCGCTTTGCTCTGAGCATTTTTAGCGGAATAATTATTTTTTATTGGGGATTCCTGAAAATCTGCGGATTTTCAGGAATCCCTTTTTCACCGGAAGGGTCCCAACCGGCAGATGCTTCAAGCAAACGGAATGCCGTTTTCCGCTGCACCCCCTCCCGTGAAAATGCAGATCCCGGCAGACCGCAGTCTGCCGGGATCTGCTCTATTCAGAAATACTGTTTCCGTTGAAGATGGCCAGAGTGCAACGGCGGCCATTCAAAATCGTCTGCCGGACAAATCAAAGGTCCGTCACATCATGCCGGGTGGGCTGGCCTTTTTCAAAGGCAACTGCGCTTTCCAGCACACCGCGCACCATGCTCTCCACATCCTCGTGGGTGTAGAAAGCCGTGTGGTCGGTCAGGATCACATTGGGCATGCTGCGCAAAACCGCCAGCTCCGGGTTTGGGATCACATCGCCCATGCGATTATAATAGTACAGGCCGTTCTCATTTTCCAGCACGTCCAGGCCCGCCGCGCCAATCTTGCCACTTTCCAGCCCGGCGATCAGTGCATCGCTGTCGATCAGCTTGCCGCGGGCGGTGTTGATGATGGTCACGCCCGGCTTCATGCGCTCAATTGCTTTGGTGTCGATGAGATGGTGATTCTCCTCCGTAGCGTTGGTGTGCAGAGTGATGACATCGCTTTCCGCCAGCAGAGTCTCCAGCGGCACATACTCGGCGATCTTCTTTACCTCGTCGTTGGGGTACAGGTCGTAGGCCAGCAGGCGGCAGCCAAAGCCGGACAGATGCTGCAGCACCGTGCGGCCAATGCGGCCTGTACCGATCACACCCACAGTGCAGGTGGAAATATCGCGGCCGATTTTTCCCTGCAGGGAGTAGTCCTGCGCTTCGCCGCGCTTGAGGATGTGCCCTGCCTTGCGCAGGCTCATCAGCATGAGCATAATGGCAAAGTTTGCAACGCCGTTTGGCGGGTAGTCCACATTTGCCACCTTCATGCCCAGTTCCCGGGCCGTCTCGCGGTCTACGTGGTCATAGCCGATGGAACGGCAGCAGATGGACTTTACTCCTAGCTCGTGAAACCGCTTGACCATGGGCGCGCTCATATCACAGGGCGTTACCGACACGGCATCATAGCCCTTTGCCAGTTCAGCGTTTTCCAGCGCGGGATACTCCTGCGTAGAGCCAAACTCAACGTCCAACTGCGGTGCCAGCCGCTGCGCGATGCCCAGCTCATCGTAGGGGCGCAGGGTGTAAAAAAAGACTTTTGTTGCCATAAAACTTCCCTCCCGGCTTATTTTGTACCTATTGTAGCACGTTCTGCACAGATGGATGCATTTTACTGCATGAATTTTGTTCACCTTAAAAATGAGGATTCATCTTTTCATATGAATACGCGCAAAACAGTTGTAAATTGTCGGAAAAGAGGGTATGATAAAGGAACTGAGAAGTATACATCACTGAAATATAAAAGGAGTGTGCCTTATGCGCGCTTATGAACGGCTTTTGAATTATGTCCGGGTGCATACCACCTCGGACGAAAACTCCGGTACGCACCCTTCCGCTGAACGGGAGTTTGACCTTGCCCGCCAGCTGGTGGATGAGATGAAGGCCCTTGGCATGGAGGATGCCCATGTGGACGAGCACTGCTACGTCTATGGCACCCTGCCTGCCACGCCCGGCTGTGAGGATCAACACGCTCTGGGCCTGATCGCCCACATGGACACTGCCGACGATGCCAGCGGTGAGAATGTGCAGCCCGTTGTGTGGGAAAACTACAACGGCGGCGACGTAACTCTGCCCGCCATCGGCATGGTGATGAAGCCCTCTGTGTTCCCCTTCCTTACTTCCATGAAGGGCGAGACCCTCATCACCTCAGACGGTACCACCCTGCTGGGTGCCGACGATAAGGCCGGTATTGCCGAAATTTTGACCGCTGTTGAGACCATTCAGGAAAAAGGCCTGCCCCACGGCAAGCTGTGTATCGCCTTTACTCCGGATGAAGAGATCGGCGAGGGTGCAGAGCTGTTCGATATTCCGGGCTTCGGTGCCGACTTTGCCTATACGGTGGACGGCGGCGATGCCGGTTCCATTGAGTACGAGAACTTCAACGCCGCTTCCGCCACCGTGACCATCCGCGGCTTCTCGGTGCACCCGGGCACCGCCAAGGACACCATGATCAACGCTTCCAATGTGGCCATGGAGTTTCATCAGGCGCTGCCCATCACCGCCCGCCCCGAAACGACCGAGGGCCGGCAGGGCTTCTACCACCTGTGCCAGATGTACGGCGATGTGACCACCGCAAAGCTGGGCTACATCCTGCGCGACCACGATGCCGCAAAGCTACAGTTCAAGAAGGACAACATGCTGGATATTGCCGAATTTTTGAACGGAAAGTACGGCGAAGGCACTGTGACCGTGGAGATCAAGGACAGCTACCGCAACATGCTGGAAAAAATCAAGCCGCATTTCCACTTAGTAGAGACCGCCCGCAAGGCCACCCGCATGGCCGGGCTGGAACCGGAGGAAATTCCGGTGCGCGGCGGCACCGACGGTGCTATGCTGAGCTGGAAAGGCCTGCCCTGCCCCAATCTGGGCACCGGCGGCTTCAATTTCCACGGCGTATGCGAGTGCATCACCGCTGAGCGCATGGACCGCTGCACTGAGATCTTGCTGAACATCATAAAGCTGTACGCAGAGTAAATTTTATTTTTCAATATACAAAAAAGTGGGTGCTATTTTCGGATAGCACCCACTTTTGTTATACTCTGACGCTTATCTCTACGACTCCACTCGTGAAAATGCATTTGGAGCAGCCCTGCGGTTGCGTAGCAATGAAAGCCCCAGTGGGGCTTTCAAGCAGGCGAGCGGTCTGCGTTAGCAGATGGAAGGGATTCGCCCTGACAAGCGTCAGGGCTGCGACAAATGCGAAAAATAAAAATCAAATTCCACTGAACATGCCCAGAGTACAACAACGACGACCGCTGCCTGCGGCAGAAGCAGGGAGGAGTTGTTGGGGCCGCGGCCAGCAAGACACGAATGCCGCTCAAGGCATGAAGTGGATGCTGGGAGCCGCAACTCTAGGAGGGCATTCAAAATCGTTTAACCAACGTTGATATGCCCCACCGGCATGATCTTCCGTTTGTTATCGTCCGGCTTTGCCGTCAGGCTCATGGCCAGCGACACCGGGCCGACACGGCCCATGAACATGACCAGCATATACAGGATTTTTGCGCCCCGGTTCAGCTGAGCGGTAACGCCCACCGAAAGGCCAACTGTGCCAAAGGCAGAGCAGGACTCGAAAATAGCGTCAATGACCGACACAGCGTCCGAGGTGTTATAGAACACCACCACAGCCGAGCCAACCGCCGCCAGCGCGCCGAGCACGATAATGGTCAAAGCACGATAAACCGTCTTGGACTCGATGTGGTGCTCTGCGATCACACAGTCGTCGCGGCCCTGAGCCACACTGCGGATCGTCAGGATGATGACGGCGAACGTAGTCACCTTCACGCCGCCGCCGGTGGAACCGGGTGCCGCACCAATGAACTGCAACGCGCTCATCAGCAGTTTGGTGATGGGGCCGCAGGCCGCAAGGTCGATGGTATTCATGCCCGCAGTACGAGTGGACACCGACTGGAACAGTGCCGCCATCAGCTTGCCGGGCACAGAGAGCCCGCCCATGCTGGCAGGATTGTTCCACTCCATCAGCGCGATGAGCGCCGCGCCGCCGAGCCACAGGATCACCGAGAAGCTCAGCACCACCTTGGCCTGCAGGGAAAGCCGGTGCTTTTTGCGGTATTGACCGATCTCCACCCATACCATGAAGCCCAGACCGCCGGAAATGATCATGAACATCACAACGGCCTGAACATAGTAATTGTTCACATAGGGTGCCAGTGAGGAATACTGGCCGAACCGGCCAAACAGATCAAAGCCCGCGTTACAGAAAGCCGAGATGGCCGTGAACACGCTCACCCAGATGCCTTCCAGCCCGAACTGCGGCACAAAGGCGAACAGCAGCAGCACAATGCCAATGCCTTCAAACAGGCCAGCCAGTCCCACCACGATCTTCAGCACGTCCTTGGCCTGCGCATATCCGTCCGCTGAGACGCTTTCTCCCAGCAGCCGCAGATCGCGGAAGCCCATGCGCCGCCGCATAGCCAGCGCGAAGAAGCTGGTGAGGGTGACCAACCCCAGACCACCCACCTGAATGAGCAGCAGGATCACCGCCTGCCCAAAGTAGGTGAACTGGGTCCAAGTATCCCGCACGATCAGACCAGTAACGCAGGTAGCGCTTGTGGCGGTGAACATGGCATCCAGTACATCCAGCCGCCCGTGCTTGCTGGCAACAGGCAGGCTGAGCAGAAAGGTGCCCAGCGCGATCAAGATGACAAAGCTCACACAGATGATCTGCGTAGGCGTATACATTCCCTTGCGCTTGCCCGCCGGGCGGTAAAACAGCTTTTTCCCTTTTGCCTTTTCCATAAGTTCCTCCGCACGCGGCAAAGCCTGCCGCGGCTATTTTCATTTCCTCTATAGCATACACCATTTTGCCCTCCGGTTCAACTTGATTTTATCCGCAAAATGCTGTATTATAATAGGGCATCCGTCTCCGTAGCTCAGATGGATAGAGCGCAAGCCTCCTAAGAATTCGGTCAACCTGATACCTTGGGTGCAGAAGTGATTGCTCTATTCAAAAGCAAAACCGAAAATCACGGTTTTCTCAACAAATTTTGATGCAACAAGTTTAACACCGTTCCGGTTGCAACGCAGTCGGTCACTTCGGTGTGAAAATCGTTCTGTATATTCGTTTCCAAGTGCGTTGAATTTCAAAAAATCAACGATAATACATAATATGCCTCAGTAGCTTAGCTGGATAAAGCGCCTCCCTCCTAAGGAGGAGACCGCAGGTTCGAATCCTGTCTGGGGTATCCCTTTAAGAAAATGCGAAGGTCATTTTTCCATGTGAAAGACGATCTTCGCATTTTTCATTTTGAACCTATCACCAAAATTAGCCAGCTAATGCCATTAGCAGAATTTTCGGTTTCAGCTAATAAAATCAGGTTTCCAGCTAATGAAGCCCCATAAAGCACCTTTTGAACTCCGTTTTCCGGCTCTCTGCTAAAATTGGTAGCCGCTTTCCTGTAAATCCATGTAAATACAAGATAAACTGTGTAAATCTATTTTTCACATTCCTACCAGAAACCGTGCAAAACACTTTTCTCCATACATAGCGCGTTCACTCGCTGTTCTCTCGGAACAGAAAGAGGAACGCGCTTTTTTGTTTTCGGGCTGAACTTCCCGAATCCATCAAAGGAGGGTTTACCAATGAAAAAAGTTCTGACCGTCACGATGGACGGTATCCGCTACCATGCTTCCCGCCCGGCAGATTGCCGGCACTGCTTCTTCTGGAAGAACCGAAAGAAGGGCTGCGTTCTCGGCAAAGAGAACTGCTACTATCTGATCGAGCCGCCCAAAGGCCCCAGCAAGTGCGAAGGGTGCCCCTACAAGCGGGCAAAGCCCTGTGTGCTGGTTCCCTGCTACAAAGACCTGATGGCACCGCTGGAGAAACGAGGTGATGCCAAGTGAGCCACAAGCGAAACGAAGCTCTGCGCCATGTTCAGCACTCCATGCACCATGTGATCGCCGCTGGCGAAGGTTCTGACCGTGCCCCGGACAGCTGCAAGCTGTGTCCGTACTATCGGCCTGATTTCAAATTCCGCACCTGCCTGTATGCCCACTGCCCCTATAAGAAGCAGGTCAATGTATTCCGTTCCACACCTGAAAAATGGGATATTCTCTATGCCCGAAAAAAAGCCGACAAGAACCGCAGACCTTGATTACTTCTATGGGCAGTCCAGCGAGCTGTTCTCCTTCTACCGGATTCCCAAGCTGTTGTTTCAGGATAGCCGCTTCCAACCGCTTTCCACAGATGCCAAAACCCTGTACGGTATCCTGCTGGACCGCATGAGCCTTTCAGCCCGGAATGGTTGGTTGGACAAAGCTGGGCGGGTGTTCATCATCTATACTGTGCAGGAGGTGCAGGATTCACTGGGCTGTGCCGATAAAAAGGCCACCAAGCTGCTGCGAGAACTGGAAGAGTACGGCCTGATTGAACGCAAACGGAGGGGGCTGGGCAAGCCCGACCTCATCTATGTGAAGAACTTTTCGTCAGAATCGTCAAAAACGCCCTACATGAATCGTGATAATGACGATTCTGGAGCCGTCCAGAATACGCTTCAAGACCCGGCCAAACTACGATGTAATAAGACTGAGAGAAATAATACAGAGGTAAGCGAT
>ENA-OWOF01000658-OWOF01000658.1-gut-metagenome-genome-assembly--contig:-NODE-658-length-11058-cov-12.135507_pt1 | contig 11058 bp, 8 predicted proteins | sample MGYA00248255_ERZ651790 | MGnify/ENA primary metagenome ERZ651790 (study PRJEB26908, sample SAMEA4031711) | gut metagenome | biome: gut; feature: normal infant; material: stool | place: China | collected 2015...
TGGCAGAGCACACAGTCGTGCATGGTATTCTGCAGGGCTATCAGATGGCCGTCGTGATGAACATGATGGGCGCAATCTGCACAATAGAAATCTGCATGAGTTCCCTGCGCTTTACCATGATGGTGAAACGTAACGACCAGCAGCATCGGCAGGTAAACCAATAGCAGCAGCCAGGAAATTCGGATTCTCTTATGTGTTATCCTCTGCATTTAACAATATTTATTTTCTGCAATTATCTACAGTCTTCTGATTTTTCCGTTTGCAAAGTTAATCATTTCTTCCTAAAATGCTGCAATTCCCAATTATTTTTGTATTTTTGCAACAAAATTTTTAAAATAGGCGTACCCGATTCCAGGGGGATGTTGTATTATGAACAAAGTAGAATCATAAAAACAAGAAAAATGATGAAAAGAACGACTTCCCTTATACTGTGTCTTGTCTTGAGCATTTCCCTATTTGCTCAAAGCAGAGGTGTGACCTTTCAGGTGCATAACGAAACGCTTACTTCCGTGTTGAAGAAGATTGAAAAGGCGGGCGAGAAGAATATCCTCTTTGCCTATCAGGCTACCGACCCATATCGCGTTACTGCCAATATCCAGGCTAAGCGACAGAAGGAAGCCCTGGAGATGGTGCTGCAAGGGAAACCTTTCTCCTTCGTAGAGCACAATACCTATTTTGCCGTGCAATACACGGGCAAGACAACCCGGGTGGAACAGATCAAGGGCCGCGTGGTGGATGAGCACCAGAAGCCTCTGCCTTTTGCCAACGTGGTGTTGATTTCCTCCGTCAGCAAGGCTTATGTGGCCGGTTGCGTAACGGCAGAAGATGGAAGTTTCGTGCTTCCTTATGCCGATAAGGATGTGATGCTGAAGGTTTCGTTTGTGGGCTATAAGTCGCAGACCCTGGCCTGCAAGCCTACCATGCATATCGGTCTGCATCCCGACACCCAGCAGCTGAAGGCGGTAACCATCAAGAGTACCCGCCCCAATGTGGTGTATAAGGACGGAGCCTTCACTACCCTGGTATCCGGTACCATCCTAGGCGAACTGGGTTCTGCAGAAGATATGATCAGCCAGTTGCCATTCGTTTCGGGCGAAGCGGGCAGTTGGGAAATCATCGGTCGTGGAGCGCCCGAGATTTATCTCAACGGCAGGAAATTGGAGAATCTGAACGAACTCAAGCGATTGAGCGCCAAGGATATTCTGAAGGCAGAAATTGTTACCGTTCCCGGTGCGCAGTATAGTTCCAAGACCAATGCAGTAATCCGTCTGCGTGCCGTTCGCAAGCGCGGACAGGGCTTGAGCGGAAGCCTTTATTCTGAATATATACAGGGTCGTTATTCGCCTCATGGCTATGAGGATGTGCAGTTGAACTACCGCACGGGCGGACTCGATATCTTCGGCGAAGTGGGAGCGGGATTGGAACGCTCGCACACCACCGCCCATTCCGAAACCCAGCTCCATACTACCAGCGACTGGGAATTCAACAGCCGTAGAACCACGAAAACCCTTGGTGGAGAGATTCTTATGAACGCAGGTTTCAACTATGAGATTTCCGAGAAGCAATCGCTGGGTATGCGCTATGAAACAACCAATATTATAGGCAACAACTACACCCACAGCTGGGGAGCTACCGATGTGTGGGAGAATGGTAAACTGACGGAAAGCATGGGCGTAGATCTGTTTTCGAAAAGCAAGCCCCATTGGTCGCATAGCGTGAACGCCTATTATAATGGCGATTTCGGCAAATGGAACATCAATTTCAATGGCGACTTCTATAATAAGGTGAGCCAGAGCACCCAGACGGCGATAAACGACGGACAGCTGGATGCGGAATCAGAGAGCAAGGTGAAGAGTAATCTCTATGCTGCCAAGCTGGTGGTGTCGGGACCTTTGTGGAAGGGTAGGCTTTCCTTCGGAACGGAAGAGATGTTTACTAACCGCCACAACGACTTCACCCAGAGCGGCTTTTCTGCCGATGCCTTCAACCACATCCGCCAGTCTATCTATGCCGGATTCCTGGAGTATTATCTGAACATCGGACACATGAACTATGGAGCCGGTTTGCGATACGAATACCAGAAAACCGATTATTACGAGAAGGATGTGCTGCAGGCGGAACAGAGTCCCAGCTACAGGGATTGGATTCCATTTGCATCCATCGGCTACAGCAAGGATAATCTGAATCTTGCCTTCTCCTATCGTCTGAACAAGTACAGTCCTATCTACGTCATGCTTCAGAGCAGCATCGACTACGACAGCAAGTACGAGTACAAGTCCGGTGACCCTCATCTCAAACCTCAGAAGCAGCACAGTTTCAACCTGTCGGGCAATTACAAGTGGTTGTCGTTCATGGCTTACTACAACTATGTACTTGATATGTACATGACCTGGTACAAGCCTTACGATGAGGTGAATCATCCGAGTGTGCTTTTGCAGACGATGGCTTCGGTGCCTCATTCCTACTATTGTGGAGCCAATATCCGTGTGGCGCCTTCGTTTGGAATCTGGTATCCTAACCTCACGGCGAGTGTCTACTACAGTCATGATAATGTAGATCATCTCAATATTCCCAAGTTTGGCAAAAACCAGCCTCAGTTTACATTCAGCATGAACAACAATCTGAGGCTTCCCCACCGGTGGTTCATGAATCTTTCGGGCAATGTCAGCACGAATGCAGAGATGGGACACGGAAGAAAGAAATGTATGGGTAACATGCAGTTCCGGGTTTCCAAGGACTTCCTGAAGAACGATGCCCTCAAGGTGATGTTTGTAGTGCAAGACCTCTTGCATACAGGATATTATTATTTCGAGGCAAACGGCACGCAGTCGCATCGCACGTTAACCCGATATGCAGATAATCAGAAAATTCTCATGAATGTGAGATACACATTCAATGCAACAAGAAATAAATATAAAGGTAGTGGCGCAGGACAGAGCGAAAAACAACGACTTTAAGCAGCTATTCCTGGAAATGTATCCTCGATTGGTGCGTTATGCCGTGTCTCTTTTGGGAGACGGCAACGAGGCCCGTGACGTTGTGGGAGATGTTTTCGAGAAGGCGTGGAACCAATTCTCCTCCTTGCAGATGGAAACAAGGAGGAGCTGGCTCTACGCATCGGTGAGAAATGCCTGTCTCAACTGGCTCAAGCACCAGCAGGTGGAACAGACCAACGTAGAGGCGCTGATAGAGGCCACCCGGTATGATATGAGTACCCGGTATGAGGAGCACGAGCGCCTGTTGCAACAGGCGGAGCAGATAGCGAGGGAACTGAAGGAACCCACCTGCACGATTCTCCGCCTCTGCTATTTCGAGCATCTCACCTATCAGCAGGCAGCCGACAGGCTGGGCATCAGTCCCAACACCGTGAAGAAGCATATTTCCAAGGCACTCGCCATCTTGCGCGAGCGAATGAAGCATACAAACATAGAGAATTAGGAGGAAAAATCATGAATAAGAATCAAGATCAAGAACTGGATTATAGAATGGATTCTGTATCAGAAAATGTTTCTGAGAATGCTTCTGAGAAAGTTTCAGAAAATGTTTCTGATGCCCGGCTTTCCCAGATATTCGGGGAAGCCTTGGGCGATGAGCCTTCGAAGGAAGAAACGCTGGCAGCTTGGGAAGCTTTCGAGAAGAAGCATATTTCTTCAGAGAAGGAACATCTACAGAAGGCAGAAGATGAATTGTCTGAGAAAAAGATAGATAAGGCCCGAATCCTGACTTGGATTACGGCATCTGTTGCAGTAGCGGCAAGCCTCTTCCTTTTTATTTTCCGTTCATCCCAGGAGATTTCTCAGCCAACGGAGTTCTCCATGGAGCTTTTCTCGGAGGTCACTTCTCCCAAGCAGGTGGAGCAGACCCTGAGCGATGGCTATTGCGTGGTTTCTACCCCGGCAGCAACCACCACATTGGTAACGCTGAGCGATGGTACCAAGGTGATGCTCAACGCCAATTCTACGCTCGAATATCCTGCATCTTTCGATGATGCAGAAGTCCGGGAAGTCCGTCTGAAGGGCGAGGCTCATTTCGAGGTAACCAAGAATCCTCATCGTCCTTTCGTGGTAAAGGCGGGCGAGATGCAGACGCAGGTATTAGGCACCATATTCGATGTGAAAGCCTATCGCAAGGATGCCCCAAAGGTAACCCTGATGCAGGGCAAGGTGAAGGTGAGCAATGCCGATACGGAGGTAGAGATGCGCCCGGGGCAGACCGCTACGCTCCAGTCGGATAAGATTGTGGTGTCTAAGGCTTCCCCTTCAGCCTCCGACTGGCTGGAAGGCGATTTCGATATGGATCAGGTTACGCTGGCAGAGGCGATGAGCGATATTGGTGCCTGGTACAACAAGACCGTAGTCTTCCAATCCCAGGCGAATATGGATAAGCTCATCCACTTCCGCTTCTCCCGCAGGGCAAGCCTGCAGGAAATCATCACGGCGCTGAACGAGATGGGGGTGACAAGAATCAAGATAGAAAAGGGCAAGATCATGGTGCTTTGAGCCATGGTCTTGCCTTTTCCTATTCCATCAAAATCGATTCCTACAATCAGCTGCAAATGTAGAAAGTTTCCTTCTAAAAAGGAAAGAAATCGGCAATTATTTCCTTTTGAAAAGGAAAGTTTGTTCTTTCTTTATCCCAATCTTGTATTTTTAATTCAAGTTTCGCATTTCTGAGGGAACATTTGTAATTTTGCTCATGGCTTTGAGCTTTGAGTAATATTAAAAAACTATGGAATATCCGCCGAATTACGTCACTTTATTTGTGCCCTGATCCGGCTCAGACTTGCCTGTGTTATGCCTAAATAGGTAGCAATGTTTCCCAACGGCAACCGTTGCAACAACTCGGGTTCTTTCTCTAACAACTCTTTGTACCGTTCCGAAGCAATGGCGGACAACATGGAAATCAGCCGTTCCTCGGTGGCAAGCAATTCCATCTCCGCATAACGCCGACCCCAATTGGCAATATGCAAGTCTTCCGTAAACAATTCTTTCAGCTTTTTCTTCTTCAATACGTATAAGACAGAATCTTCCATCAGCTCCATCGTCTCATATCCCGGCTCATCGTTCACGTATCCTTTCATGGAAACAAGGGTCGCTCCTTCCTTGCCAACCCAAAAGGTGATTTCTTTCCCGTCCACCGAAGTGTAAGCGCGGACAATGCCGTTCTTGATAAAAAAGATATCCTTTTCTATCTTGCCGTTTTCCAACACGCGGAATCCTTTGGGGTACGAAACCTCACTCAGGCATTGCCGCAATCTATCCAAAGACGCATCCGGCATGGCATATCTTTGATTGATGATTTCCTTTATATCCATAACTCATTGTTGTATTTGGTGTGCAAAATTATAAAATTGCACATAAAAACGGAAATGAACGGCTGTTTTTTTGCAAATGTAAAATCAGTTTTTACCAAATGAAAAAAGCAATTAGAGATTATTTACTTACTTTTGCACCTGAATTTAATAAATCATAGTTATGAATTGGATAATCTTATTATTGGCAGGATTGTTTGAGGTGAGCCTTACATTCTGCTTGGGTAAAGCGAGAGCTGCGTCAGGACTTGTTTTTTATCTGTGGGGTAGCGGCTTCTTGGCTTCCACAGTATTGAGCATGACCCTGCTTGCCAAGGCGGTTCAGACTTTACCTTTGGGAACGGCATACGCCATTTGGACGGGTATCGGGGCGGTCGGCACGGTCTTGATAGGGATATTCGTCTTCAAGGAGCCGGCCTCTCCCATCCGTCTTTTCTTTCTGTTCACGCTTATTGCTTCCCTGATTGGATTGAAAATCGTGTCATATTGAAAGGAGGCAGAAGATGAAGTATGAATTGAGGGAGAACCAAGGCATTTCGGCGCCTCTGCTGGCGCTGATGGCAGTCGCTACCGGGCTTTCCGTTGCCAACTGCTATTATAACCAGCCTCTGTTGGGCAGCATGGCTAAGGATTTCGCGGTAAGCGATTTTTCTGCCAGCATGGTGGCGACATTGACCCAGATAGGCTATGTGGCAGGGCTTGTATTGGTCATTCCGCTTGGCGACCTGGTTTCACGAAAGAGACTGATATTGACCAATTACATCGTTTCTTCGTGCGCCTTGCTTGCCATAGCACTCGCCCCGAACATCTACTGGGTGTGGGGCGCATCCTTGCTTGCCGGGGCATCTTCGGTCATGCCGCAGTTCTTCATTCCGTTGGTGTCGTATAATTCAGCTCCGGACCACAAGGTGCGCAACGTGGGGATTATACAGTCCTGTTTGCTCATAGGCATTCTTGGGTCACGGGTATTCAGTGGTTTTCTCGCCGATATATGGGGATGGCGTTCTGTCTATTTTGTGGCTTGCGTGTTTATGCTTGGGTGTTTTCTGATGATTCACAAAATGCTGCCCGTGTTGCCTGCCCGTTCACGAGAAAGTTATGCAGGGCTGTGGAAATCCTTGTTGCGCCTACTTTCCAAATACCCGTACTTGCGTATCGCGTCGTTGAGGGCGGCATTGGCTTATGGCTCGTTCTTTGCCTTGTGGAGTTGCCTTGCTTTCCGAATGAAGCAAGAGCCTTTCTTTGCAAGCGACGATATTATCGGAGCACTCGGTTTGTGCGGATTGGCAGGTGCATCCACGGTGGTTTTCATCAGCGGATATATCCAAAAGTATGGCGCAAGATTCTTCTCTATTGTCGGAGGATGCGTCATCCTGTTTGCATGGTTGTTGGCATTTTGGGGAAATGACAGTTACTTGTGGATGATAATCGCCATCCTCTTGATTGATGCCGGAATGCAAAGCGTCCATCTGTCAAATCAGACCAGTGTGGTCGCTCTTGACGCATCCGCCATCAACCGGGTCAATACCGTTTATATGACCATTTACTTCTTGGGAGGTTCTACCGGTACATTTGTTTCAGGTCTATTCTGGCAACATTATGGATGGACGGGTGTGGTAGGGGTAGGAGTTGCCTTTACCGCAGCTTCCTTGCTTGTTAATTGCTTCAACTCAAAAACGGCATAAGGGTGGATGCCAAATATTCTTTCTGCTTGAATATAGTAATGCAGACTATATGGCGCCAAAAGATGGTTTTATCATCCGTCCAATCAAGAAGATGGATAATGCTTAAATGCAAATGCAGAAATCTCGAACTATGCTGCTACGCATAACATCACGGATTGGGTTGTGGAGTGAGAAATGCCTTCCAGAGAAGAGGGGATTTTCTCGGGGCTGCGTTCCGGTTGTTCCAATTGTTCCAGTTGTTCCAATTAATTTTGAGTGGGTTTATATCTTTTGCTTGTCCTTTTTCTTTGCTTCTTTATATTATATAACTTATTAATTATTAATTATTTATATATATAATATATATAAATATATATAAAATAGGGGTAGGTGGGATATGCTAAAAAAATAATTGGAACAACTGGAACTGGAACGCTTCCTCTTTTTCTAGAAGGCTTATTATCAGATAGTTAATAAAAAAATGGCATTCCAATTAATTGGAAGCAGTCTCAGTCTCAGTTGTCTCAGTAAAAAAATAAGGGGGTATCATTCCCCCCTTTTTTCTATTCCTCTTCTTTCTTCTGTTTTGTAACTTGCTGATTATTAATTAATTATATATAAATATATAATATATATAAGAATAAAAGAAAAAGAGGGGGTACTTGAAAAATAACTGAGACAACTGAGACTGAGATTTTTGATGCCTTTAACTGAAATCAAAAACAATCCTAACTCCCTATCAAGCAGATGTTTATGTGGATGGTGTTCGTGCGTCTAAGTTTGTCACCATCTTCTCGTAATCAAAAAAAAAGAAAATATTTCTTCCAAAAATGGGGCGTTTTTCGGGATTTTATTCGTATTTTTGCCCTGTCGTTTGATACGATTTCAACAACAAACAATTCAAAACCTAAAAAAATAGTAGGATTATGAACATATTGAAAAAGCTATTTGGTGGCCAAAAGACTACTGAGGAAGTGAAACAGGAGAAGGAAAAAGACTTCGACATGGTGAAATATGATGGTGTGCGTGCTCTCCGCATGCACCAATTTGACCTTGCTGCCAAGTCTTTGGAACACGCTCTGCAGTTGAATGCCGAAGATTTGGAATGCCGCGACTATCTCTCGCAGGCTTACATCTCTATGGGTGATCTGCAGAAAGCCTATGAGCAGTTGCAGATTCTCTCGGAAGCCCAGACCGACAACGTGGCGGTGTTGCTGCGTATGGCGGATGTGGCGTATATGATGGAGAACTATACTGCCATGTCGGAGGTATGCGATAAGGCTCTTCACCTGGACACATCGAATCTGCAGACCTATCTCTATTATGCCAAGGCTTGCCGGGGATTGGGCGAACCCATCCGTGCCGTGTCGATGCTGACTGAGGCGATAGGCAAGCGTGAGGATTTCTATGCCGCCCGATTGCTTCGTGGCAGCATCCTGTTGGATCAGGCTCAGCTTTCCGAGGCAGAACTCGATGCAACTTTCCTCTATGAGCATATTCCGGGCAACGAGGATGTGCTGTTGCTGAAGGCTCGTGTAGAGAAGGCGCAGGGAAAGATGGAGGAGGCTGAACAGACCTACGGTAAGGTGATGGATGTAAATCCTTTCTCTATTGATGCGTATCGCGAGCGCAGCGAGGTTCGCAGAAGTCTGGGTGATAGTGCCGGTGCTGCCGAGGATGAGGCTGCTGCCAAGGAAATGGGTGCCGAAATTCCGGAACCATCAGAGGGAATAGAGCAGAAAATAAAGGAAAAAATGCAGCAGTTGGACCCCTACAAGGTTTTCCATAACGAATACTGAATAATAGAATTTCATCTTTCTAACTGGAAAAAAATATTTTCCCAGTTAGAAAGATTATTTTTTATAACTACAAGTCGCCGTTCTATCTGATACCATTATCTCTATCGCTATTGTTCAGCTTACGGCTGCCTGTATGGTATCTGCGGCCATGGCTGAAGTTGAAGCTGGCAGTAAAGACAAGCATGTTGCCCTGGTCAGCAAGGCGTACCTTGTTCTTCTGCTGCACATACTTGTTGAAAAGTTCATCCTTATACACGCAGCCATGAGGATAGAATACGAATAATCCGAGAACACCAAACTGCCAGTTCTTATAACTGTAGGTTACGGCAAGATTGGAGGTTGGCTCTCCGCCGTTTGTCTTTTCTCCCCAAAAACTCTTTTCCACCTTATAGGCACCATAGCCAATGTTCCAATTGCCTGTCATGTACCGAATTTCTGCTCCATAACTGAAGTAATTGAACTCGTGGGAATAATCCAAACCCTTTGTCTTGACATTCTGATACTCGCACATAAGGTTCAAATCCAGATGATCCTTGATGAGGTGAACTTCAGGAGTCAACAGCAGGTGCTTGTAATCATGACTCTTCTGATTCTCCGGTTTGCTCACAAAGAGATAAGAGCCATCCTCCCGCTTTTCGGGCAAGATAGAAGTAGCTATAGGCTTGTCGTAATACGTCCAGTTTCCCTCCAGGTACACAGACATCAGCGGAATGTTCCAGGAAGCCGACAAGGTATTGTTGTAGCCGGTAAATGGCTTCAGACCGCTATTGCCGTCACGCGCCTCAAAGCTGTTGGAATATTGGCGCAACTCGCTCAAGTCGGAAAGGCTTGGGATGTCTGACGTGATTTTGCTGCTCCATTTAAAACTCAGACGGTCGCTAGCCTTTGCCTGTAAAGTTACCTGTGGTCGAAACAGCCATTTGCTGTATCCGTTCTCCCCCTGATGGATGGAAGACCTGGTTGCGCCAACTCCCACCTGATAACTGAACCACTTCTGCTGTCCCTGTAGCTGGGTGAAAAGATAGAGATTGCTGTACTTCAATTCCGTATCAGCATTACTGCTTCCCACATAGATGTTATCTGTGTGGCTGATATTATATTGTCCACCTACCGATAAAGCCATCTGTTTCCAGTTCTTGCTGTATGTTCCTTCACCAATAAGAGAGCGCTTTCTACCAGTTGCATCATAACTGTAATCGGTCAGCGGAGCGTTCTTTACAGATTCCTCCGGCGATTTGTTGAACGTATATTCCCTCATACGATACTGGTAATCTGTGCCGATGTAAGTACCCACCAGGTTCAGAGCCAGGTTTTGGTCATGGGGCATGTTGAGCGAATAATAAATGTCCAGAGATGGAATCTGCTCCAGCATTTTTCTGTTGTTTTGCAGATATTGATTTGCCTTGCCGCTTTCCTGATAAAGCTGGTTCATGCCTCTCACAGGACTGTTGTGATTGTAGAAATTCAACCGTACATTCAATGTATATTTGTCTGGCTCACTAAGATTATAACCCAACTGTACATTATTGGTGGTGTATAGGAACGGAGAATCATAACCTAAATAATTGCGATGTAGAGTTTCTCCTGTGGGCAGATGATAAGTACCGAGACTCTCATAGCTTCGTTCCTCTACCGAGCGATAGGAGAAACTGTAGTTGATGCTGAATTCCGATTTCTTCACATTGTATTTGAAATAACCGTCGCTATTATTGAAACCTGCCTTGGTGCCTTGCATCGTAGAAACTCCACCCACATAACCGGCATAGCGTCGGCGGACCTGGTAGTTGATGACTGCATCCAGATTGCTGTCTCCATATTTGAGTCCTGGAACATTGATGAATTCCACCTTTGTAACTTCATCCGGCTGCAAAGCCAATACATCTTGCATGCTAGCCTTGACATCGTTGATGCGTATTTGCACATCTCCGCCCTTTAATGACTGAACTTTGCGTTCTGCTCGATTTACGATAATGGTAGGCAAAGACAAGTTGTCCAACAGATCATAACCATTGGAAGCCGTTTTCACCTGCTCTTTTGTAGGGAAGATGATTTGTCTATCTACTTTTTCTACAACCCTTGCGGCTTCAACGGTCACCCCTTTCAACAGGTATGAATTCGCCTGCATCCTCACATTTCCGATGCGGGCAATAGGTACCAGCTTGCAAATGGTCTTATAGCCTACAAAAGAAACCTTCATGAGGGCCTGTTTCTGCTGGCAGGGGATGACGAAATCGCCATTGGCGTTGCTCACGCCTCCACAGAGAAAGGAGGAATCCTTCGGGTT
>ENA-OWOF01000664-OWOF01000664.1-gut-metagenome-genome-assembly--contig:-NODE-664-length-11016-cov-2.900722_pt1 | contig 11016 bp, 10 predicted proteins | sample MGYA00248255_ERZ651790 | MGnify/ENA primary metagenome ERZ651790 (study PRJEB26908, sample SAMEA4031711) | gut metagenome | biome: gut; feature: normal infant; material: stool | place: China | collected 2015...
GGGGACGGCAGCTTCAGCAGCATCTATACCGGTGGCGTATTTTTCTGCTCGCCGGACAAATTTGGGGCTGACACCATTCGCTTGTGCGATTTTTTCGCAGGTGCGGAGGTGGGTGTCCAGGTGGTCATTTTGACCACATGGAGCAGATCGACCGCTTTGCTTATTGCGATTTTGAGGATTTTCACCCCAGTCAGATAACTTTTGGGATTCATAGGCTTTCCCCATCAAGAACTTCCGGCGTTCCGGGTCAAGGTTTCTGCGCCCCAACTGATTCTGACAAATCCATGCCAGTGCAGCATAACGGTCAGGCAACTGGATTTCCTTCACTTCAAAAGCGATTTCCGGGTGATGCTTGAGGATGCGGTACCGGGAATGCCCATCCAGTATGTAACCGTTCCAGATGATGAGCGGATTCAGAAGCCGCCGCTCCTGAATCATATTCTGCTCTAAGATGTGCTCCTCCTCGGCGTTCAGCGGCGGGATCTTGCCCTGAAACTCCGGGTCGATCTTAAGCGCATTCAGATTCATCATCGAACCGTCCTTTCTTAAAGTAGGTGGATTTCGGGCTGGTGGGCTGGATGTAGTAGTCGTAGCCGAAGTTGGTCTGGCAGTAGGTGCAAGGCTCCTTGGTGAGCTGATAGGGGTCTGCACGGCGGACACGGATGCCACGGGTGTTCCGAAAGGCATTCAGGCAGCGGGGGCAGAGGGTGGTCAGGGTCGATTCGTCGGTCTTGTGGGTAAAAGTACGGCTCATAATCATTACCTCCGTGTCATCAGAATGAATGTTCGTTATGGAAAAAGCCCGCCGCCTTGATTCAGAAGAATCCCGGTGGTGGGCTTTGAAGTTTTGCTTTAAGTTTTTCCAACCTATTTGTCCTCGACCCCCGTTGGATTTGGAATGCACCTCGGTAAGTGGGGACTTGCACCCACACTCCACATTGGCTTCTTCAGCCACCCCGTCTTCGTTATGACCGGGCCGCGAGTTACGGAAGTTTCATTATTTTGTCCGAGGGAATGATATTCAATTTTCAAGGTACGGCTTACAGTTTTGGGCTTCTCCCCGTCTGGGGTGTTGCCCTTGCTGTGACCATAGTGTACCTGAAAACTGAATGTTTTTTTAGGAGGTCGTACCTCCGGTTTTTGGGTTTAAAAAACCGGAAGTAATGCTTCCGGTTTTGATATAAAAACAACGATGAATCGACATTTCACTTTTGCGAAAAATACGATAAATTGAAATTTTTCAAAAAAGTTTTTTGAGCACAAAAACAAAAAACGCCCCTCTGAACAAGCAGCGCAATGCTGCCTGCCCGGAGGGGCGCGATTTTATATAGAGTTAAAGTTCTTCAGCGATTGCAGACAGTTTCTGCATAATACGCTGCAATTTCAAACGGAGCTTTTGATTTGTCAAACGCTTTTGCTGCAACTTGTTTCGTAAGCTTTCTTCTTGGTCAGATAACGACTTTCCCATAATCAAATGATCCAGTGTCACATCAAAAAATGCAGCGATCTCGATGAAAAGGTCAATAGAAGGAATATACTCCCCACTCTCAAGACTGCGGAGGTGGCGGTCGCTGACATTCAAGCGGACGGCCAGCTCTTCCTGCGTCAGGTAGCGCTCTCTGCGCAGCTTTTGAATACGCTTTCCGGTGTTGAACTGATCATAATACATCATATGCCAGCCCTCCGACCAAGCAGGTAGGCAGCCACAAGCTGCGCCACAAGGTCAGAGCGCAAAGATACAGTCGGCGGATCAGATTCTGTTTGCCGGGACTTGGTTTGTACTCGATGATTCTCCTTTTCATGTTTTTGTCCTTTCGTTTTCAATGGTGGAAGGCGGGCAGAGCGCAAAAAAGCGCGGTGCATCTTTAATAACAGAGAAAAATCTCTATGTTATAGGGCAAGAAGAAAAACGTCAGGGCTATAATGCAGGCATTGATAAATAGCAGCGGCTTCGTACAATGCTGGTGCATTTCCAATAGGGTACATAAACCGATGTCAATGTGTTATTTATCGGATTTCCTGATCGATTGCAGTGAAAATCGAGGCGTTAAAAAAATCTACAAGCGTAATTCCAAGGCCATCACACAGTTTTTTGACGGTTGGAACGGTGACGCTCTGCTGGGAGGAATCAAGCATACTGTAAACGGTGGACGGAGTGACACCGGAACGGACAGCAAGGGCATTGGGTCTTATGTTGCGTTCCTCGCAAAGCTCTTTGAAACGTAATGCAACGGCATCTTTTACTTTTGTATCCTCATCGGTCGCTAATATCATATGTCTGTTCTCCTTTTTTTGTAGATATTAGCGGAAATAGGTTGTTTTTGTGTACGGCGCACCGTATATTCAAGAATGATATTCCCGAAATTTTGCCACGAAAATCAACCGACAGAAAGACAAGAAAAGGTATCCTCCATTTAGTTAATGGAAGGAGATGTTCAATAAGCTGCGTTTTATCGAAAGTTTTGCGGATTCCTGACCACGAATTGCCCCCTTAAAAGTTTTCGAAAACACGATTTATTTCTCGTCGTTTGCGCGTCATATCAGAGTGAACATATTTTTTTAACGTGACTGCTGCATCTGCATGACCCAACAGTTCACTCAAAGTTTTAATGTCGCAGTGCGCCTGCAAGCAGGTCGTTGCAAAGGTATGACGAAGCGTATGAGGATGCGCCTGGTGGACACTGGCTTTTTTCAGATAGCCGTGAATGCTCTTACGGTAGCATCGCGGTTCGACTGGCTTTTCCTCATTGCCGGAAAGAAACCAAGTTCCGCTACTGAAATCTTCCGACAGCTTCTTCAGAACACGAAGCAGCGATTTTGGAATGGGAATCTCACGATGGGAGCTTTGGGTCTTGGGGGATTGAACGACGACTTTTGTGTGGCCATTTCCACAAGAAATCCGAGTCACTGTCCGTTGGATCGTCACAGTTCCTGCCGATAAATCAAAATCGCCCCATTTCAATCCGCAAATCTCGCCGATACGCAGCCCTAACTGAAAACCAAGCAGTAGACCTATTTTCCGGGGCGTAGGAGAATCCATCACGAACGACTGTAATTTCTTTTGTTCTTCTATGGTAAACGGCAGCAGTACTTTGGAGGATTTTTGAGGCAGCTTTACCGTGATCTCTAAAGGGCGAATGAGATGAAAATGCGCTGCATACTTGCAGATGCGCCGCAGCATCGACAAGCACTCCCGTGCCATTGTTACCCCTAAAGCCTTTTGCTTTCCGTTGGCTGGTGTTATCACTGCCAAAAGTCCCTGCTCCAGAATTTTTTCGCTTAAAGCACTCACTTTGAAATCCCCGAAAACAGGCTGGAGATAATGTCGTAGAGTATACTGATAGTGTGCGAAAGTTGATTCTTTTACACCCTGTCGGACAGAATACACCCATTGCTCTGAAATTTCCGAAAAAGTTATATCGGTGCTGTTCAGGTTAGAAATGCCGTACTCTGCTTTCTTGCGGGCAGAGATTTCCCTTACTTCGGTATAAGTCGCCCCATATACATAGCCCCAGCAGGGCTTTCCGTCCGCAGAACGGCCTTTGATATATCGACCCTCCCACCGTCCATCGCTTCGCTTTCGGATGTTTTCACCTCGTCTTGCCATATAAAGCCTCCTGCTGACACCTTATTGACCACTAATGATTTGAAAATTGAAGTTGTGGCTGATTATCTGAACAAATTGGACAACAAATCACAAAAAGATTGACTATATCGCAGAAAATTCTCCGGGGGGGGGGTACAAAATGATGCCGAACCCTCTTTACTCAATGGTAATTCAATGGTAAAATAGAATGGTTAAAATAACAAGATTTGTCAAACACATGGTATCTTCCATTAACTAAATGAGAGATACCCCTTTATGCGGGAAGGGGTGAACAAGGTGGCATTGCGCCTGTTTGAGCACAACGAAAAAGCATATCATGCGGCAGTCCGGATGATGGAGCAGTACGGCAAGGCTGCCATTGTTCATCCCACCGGCACCGGAAAGAGCTACATTGCGTTCAAGCTGATTGAGGACAACCCAGAGAAGGTCGTAATCTGGCTTTCTCCCAGTGAATATATCTTTAAGACCCAGCTGGAGAGCCTGAAAAGGAACGACCCGGATTTTCCGCTGGCAAACGTTCTCTTTTATACCTATGCCAAACTGATGTGCTGCACGCAGACACAGCTGGACGAAATAGCGGCACAGAAGCCTGCCTATCTTATACTCGATGAATTCCACCGTGCCGGTGCGGAATGTTGGGGCGAAAGCACGGTGGCTTTATTAAAGTTATGCCCGGACGCAAAGCTTCTGGGGCTGACAGCGACAAACATCCGATATCTGGATAATAACCGCGACATGGCCGAAGAACTATTTGACGGACATATTGCGAGTGATATGTCCCTTGGCGAAGCAGTCGTCAGGGGCATTTTGCCTGCCCCGAAATATGTGACCACGGTCTACCAGTACCAGAAAACGCTTGCAAAGTATCAGGCACGGGTGGACAACCTGCGGGCACCAGGCATTCAGGATGTGAACCAGAAATATCTGGATGCGCTGCGCCGCGCCTTGGAACAGGCGGACGGCTTGGATAGGGTCTTTGCACATCATATCACGAATAAGGCTGGCAAGTACATCGTGTTCTGCGCCAACAAGGAGCACATGGACGAGATGGTGTCCCATGTGCCGGAGTGGTTCGCCGGGGTCAACCCGGACGTGGTGGTGTATCAGGCCTACTCGGATGACCCGAATACGGACAAGGCTTTTGCAGATTTCAAGACGGATACGAGCAATAGACTGAAATTGCTGTTCTGCATCGATATGCTCAACGAAGGCGTCTATGTGGAGGGCATTTCCGGCGTCATTCTGTTCCGTCCTACGATTTCCCCCATCATCTACAAGCAGCAGATTGGCCGGACTTTAACCGCAGGGGATAATATGACACCACTTATCCTGAATGTTGTCAATAATTTCGAAGGTCTGACCAGTATTTCCAGTCTGCAAAGCGAGATGCAGGAGGCAGTCCATCGTTTGTATGCCAACGGCGAGGGCGATAAGATCGTGACCGAGCGGTTCGAGGTCATCGAGCAGGTGCACGACTGCCGGGTGCTGTTCGAGCAGTTGCAGGCCAGTCTTTCTTTCAGCTGGGAGCACTATTTCTTCGAAGCAAGCATCTACTACGCAGAACACGGCGACCTGAACGTCCCGGCAGAATATGTGTCGCCGAGTGGTTACAACCTCGGAAATTGGGTCAAGCGACAGCGGTATACCCGCCAGAATCCTGAAAAAAGTTGCGCTGTTCTGACGGAAGAGCGGATAGCAAAGCTGGATGCCATCGGGATGCGGTGGGAGAAGGTGGATTCGAGGCCACATCGATTGGAGCTGGCGCAGGGGTCTAAAAGGAAAAGCGAAAATCTGAATGTTTCAGCTAACCACAAAACGGGGGAAGATGTCGGTTTGTGTGGATGATAGCGCGCCCCAAAACGGTTTCTGTAAAGCGCATTGGAAAAGTGCGTTGAAGAAGTTGAGTGAGTCGTAAAGAAAGAAAAGCTAAAGGAGTTATTGGAGAGGATTATGTCAAAGTTTCAGCATGATGTGATGTTGCGGATCGTAAAGCTCTTGAATGTTCTGATGATCGAGCTGCCGTTTGCGGCCTGCTGGTTCCTGTACTACTCGAACCAGACCTATGCCAATCTGGCATGGAAGGGAAATTTTGCGATATTAGGTCTGTTTTTTATCCTGTACATTGCGCTGGGTAAGGTCTACGATGCGTTCTGGATGTCCATGCAGCGGGTCTCGGAACTGGTGTACGGCCAGATCCTTGGCGCTATGGCAACCGATGGTATTTTGTACATCGTGATCTGCCTGATGTCGGCAAAGCTCTGCAATCTGTTGCCGGGTATTGCGGCAATTGTAGGGCAGCTGGTGATGGCTGCGATCTGGGCATCCTGCGCACATAAATGGTACTATACGACCTTTCCGCCGCAGAAGACCGCAGTGGTCTACGATGTACGACACGGCATGGAAAAGCTCATCAACGAGTACGGTCTGAGCCAGAAATACGATGTGCAGGTCACCCTGAGCGTGTCGGAGTGTCTGGCGGACGTGAGCATTCTGGACGGCATGGAGACGGTTTTTGTCAGTGGTGTTCACAGCCATGAGCGCAACATTATTCTGAAGCACTGCGTAGGGAAGGGCATCAATGTGTTCGTCATCCCCCGCGTTGGCGACGTTATCATGAGCGGCGCTTATCCGATGCACATGTTCCATCTGCCGATGCTGCGTGTTGGCCGTTACATGGCAAGCCCGGAATTCTTGTTCGTCAAGCGTACGATGGATATTGTGATCTCGCTGGTGGCACTGATCATTCTGAGCCCGCTGTTTTTGATTACGGCCATTGCAGTCAAGTCCGATGGTGGCCCTGCCTTCTACAAGCAGGTGCGCCTGACCAAGGACGGCAAGCAGTTCGAAATTCTGAAGTTCCGCTCCATGCGTGTGGATGCTGAAAAAGATGGCGTCGCACGTCTTTCCACCGGCGACAAGGATGACCGTATCACCAAGGTCGGTCACATTATTCGTGCCTGCCGTTTGGACGAACTGCCGCAGTTGCTGAACATTCTGAAGGGTGATTTGTCCGTTGTTGGCCCACGCCCGGAGCGCCCGGAGATCGCCGCACAGTATTGTGAGGAGATGCCGGAGTTTGCGTTGCGTCTGCAGGCAAAGGCTGGTCTGACCGGTTATGCGCAGGTGTACGGCAAATACAACACCACCCCCTACGATAAGCTGCAGATGGATCTGATGTATATTGCACATCCCAGTCTGATCGAAGATTTGAAAATCATGCTGGCAACCGTGAAGATCCTGTTTATGCCGGAAAGCACCGAGGGCGTTTCCGAGGGGCAGACCACTGCAATGAGTGGAGAAAACCACTAAATATCGATGATTTTGTACATTTTAAGCTGCTAAAAATTGGAAGAAATTCCAAAGTGGAGTCGGGCATAAATGCAGCTCTTACAGTAGCGTCGCAGTAAGAAACCGGCAAAACGCCCTGTACAGGGGCGATATGGCGCACCTGATAGTGCAAAATGCCGGGAGCGTGGGCGTGAGACAGGGCAAAACTGAGGCGAATCGAGGCTTTTACGCCCCGAAAAAGCACTTTTATGGATGCGACGGTAGCTCGTGGGTTTATATCTGATTGCACTGTGAGGGGATGTACCGAGATTGCGGTGACTTTCACATAGCGGTTTCGGGGCTTGGCGATGATAACATCATCTGCGATTTCATCCCGGTCTTGGAGATAACAAGGCGGCGGTGAGAGTGATGGTGATAACCACATGGTCGCAGAGATGCTCATTCGTGTGGTGTAATCCGGCATAAGCAGGGGAGCTACCGTGGCATGGATGAGTGGAACCGGGAATAAAGGCATGGATTACCGTAGCGAGTGATAGTGTCATCAGGACTAAAGACGAGAGCTACCGTAGCGAGCGTTGGTGCTGTCAGGACTAAAGACAGAGGTTACCATAGCGTGAATTTTCCGTAGCAGCGTTTATTGTGGCGGTGCAAGACATAGCGGCAGTGTGTAGATCATACTGCTGAGGACGATTAGTAGAGTTTTATAAGGAATAAACGGCTCAGACTCTTGGAGAATGAGTCTGGGCTGTTTTGCGGTTGATAATATTTCATTGATGAGGAGTACAAAGATATGAAGGTGGCGTATTGCACTGGATTCTGGTGCACGAATATCGGAAACGGCTTTTTTAGCTTGGGTGTGGAGTATGTGCTTAAGAAAATTCTGGGCGCAGAGAATGTGACAGTCGTTTCAGATTATCAAACTTACACAACAAGTTACGGAAAGCGGCTGTATCCTCATAAGAATCAGCTTGAGTACATCGCAAAGCTCGATGTGGATTATATTGTGCTTGCCGGCCCTGTGATTTCTAAGTATTTCCTCCCGCTGTGGAAAGATATCCTGTTGGAACTCAAAGAACGTGGCGTTGGTTATATGATTTTGAGTGCTGGCACTATGAAGCTTGATGCTACTGCCAGATGTGAAGTTGAAGAATTCTTTGAGCAGTGTCCCCCGTTTGTTTTTTCGTCTAGAGAACATGAAACCTATGAGGCGTTTGGGAAATACGCGACCAATGCGTATGATGGAATCTGCTTCTCCTTCTTTACCCCGGATTACTATGCTCCCTGCAAGATTGATTTTGGACAGCCGTACTGGATTTCCAATTTTGATAAAATTATTGAGCCGGAAATCTGGGTCGATGATTCTAGCCGTAAACATACCCATGAATTTGAATTTGATAATCAAAGAATTTTCGTTAATTCACCTTCTACGGTTGCAGCAAAAACAGATCGGTTTACAGATGCATTGATTTATGTGCGAAGCCTTCTGCCAGCACCGAAACGTGAAAACGAAATCGGTCGGTATAAGCTGGTAAGAACGGATCAGAGATTCCACCCGCATTTTAGGAGCAAAATCTACGCATATAAAAACTCCTTCTGTGCAGATATCCCTTACGGGTATATTAATCTGTATGCAAATTCTCAGTTAACTCTGTCCGATAGAGTGCATTCCTGTGCGGTAACACTTGCATACGGTCATTCTGCAATGCTCTTTGTGATGACTAATCGGGTGGGGCTGATCGAGAGAGTTGGAGCAGGTGAAATAACAAAGAAGCCTGTCAAATTGGATATGGAACTTGTTTCGGAAGAGAAACATAAACTTGTTCAGTGGTTAAAAACTGTGCTTCTATAAAGTGCTATCAAAAAGGAGAAGTTAATGAATATTTTATTGTTCATGTCCAGTGGCCTTGATACACCGGGTCCTTCATGGCATCTATACACAGCTCTAATCGAGGATCTTGTCTCTTATGGACATAAGGTGCATCTGATCGAGAGTCATTCTACCGGAATTAATCCCGATTGTCCTGAGAAACTGAAAGAACTTGAAAATTTCTCTTATGAAACCATCAATATAGAAACCGTTGCCAAAAAAGCATTCGCCAAGAGATATCTGGTGGGTGTTAAATATTGTTTTAAGGCTCGGAAGCTTTTCAAGGCTCAGCAGGATTTTGATGTAATGATGGTTCAATCGTGTCCGTGGGCTCCTTTTGCAATCACATTTGCTAAAAACTGCGTGAAGACCCCGGTTATTTATAATAGTCAAGATATGTTCCCGGGGGCTTCTATTGCGAATGGTGCTATGAAGCAGAAATGGATGCAGAAGATTTTCTATATGTTTCAGAAGGTTGCCTATCGAAGAGCCGATCATATCTCGGTGATTTCAGAGGATATGAAGCAAAAGGTGATAGAGCAAGGCGTTCCGGCTACCAAAATTACGGTTATCCCGGACTGGTATGACGATAAGAGCGTTCGAGAAATTCCGTGGGAAGATAATTTGTTTGTAAAAAAATACGACTTAAAAAAAGATTGCTTTTATGTTCAGTTTGCAGGAACCATGGGCATGAACTTTGATTATAAGATGGTGCTCCAAGTTGCCGAGAAATTGAAACAGGAAAAGAAAATAGTGTTCCAGATGATTGGTCAGGGAAGCCAGAAGGATGATTTTGTTCATGCGGCTCAAGAAAAAAAGCTCGATAATATCATGTTTCTACCGCTGGAGCCGCAAGAGATGGTTCCGCATGTGTACAGTGCATGTTCAGCATGTTTGATTCCGCTTCCTCGTGGAGTTATTGGAAATTCAGTTCCTAGCAAAGCCGGACTTTTAATGGCGTGTCATAGAGTTATTGTAACGTCAGCAGATGCGGGATCGGATTACAACGATATGTTCAAGAGGGAACAGATTGGTATGGCGTATGATTGCGATGATTTGGATGGCGTTACCAAAGGTATTTTAAAATTGAAGGACGAGCCGGAGTATTGCAGTCGATTGGCAGATAACGCACAGAAATATGGAAAAGCAGTCTACGCTAGAACGGTGAACACCAAGCTCTATGAGGACTTGTATCGCAGAATTGGAGGAAAAGAATGATGAAAGTTCTATTATTGGGCTTTGGGAAGATCGCATATATGCCTTATATGAACTTTTATCTGGATACACTCAAGGAACGGGATATTCAGTTTGAACTGATTTACTGGGATCGCGACGGAAGGCCTGATGCGGAAGTGCCACAGAGGATTTCAAAGGCATATAAGTTCGAGGAGCATCTGGAAGAGCAGCTTCCGTTCAAGAAAAAACTGAAGTATTTTGCAAAGTATCGTAGGTTTGCATTGAATGTCCTAAAAAATAACTCCTATGACAGAATTATTGTGTTGCATACGACACCGGGATTGACTTTGCTGGACTATCTGGTGCGAAAGTACAAAGGACGGTATCTTTTGGATTTTCGAGATGTATCTTACGAGTATATCCCGGTATATCGCAAGCTGGTTGGTATCCTTTCTAAAAACAGCGCCGTGACTTTTGTCAGCTCCAATGCGTTTCGGAAGTTTCTCCCCACTGAAGAAAATGTTATGACGATTCATAACTATCTGGAGGACTCGCTGAATCATAAAATGCTCCGTAAACAGGATGCAAGAGAGCGCAATGCGATTCGCATTAGCTATTGGGGGCTCGTCCGACAGGTCGATGTGAATAAAAACCTGATGGACGCTCTGGGAAGTGACCCTCGCTTTGAACTGCATTATTACGGAAGAATGCAGCAGGACGGAAGAGATATGGAACAGTATGCCCGGAGTAAGAAATATAATAACGTTTTTTTCCACGGTGCTTATATGCCAACCGATCGGTATGAGTTTGCTAAAAATACTGATATGATCCATAACGTTTATGACTGTGGGCACACTACGGGGAATGCAATGGGTAATAAATACTATGACGGTATTATTTTTGGTATTCCCCAGATATGCACGGCAGGCTCCCACATGGGCAATGTTGTTACGGAACGACAGGTTGGTATGGCTGTGTCGCTTGACGGTGATAACATGGCAGATGAAATTTGGGCATATTACCACGATATCGATTGGGAAAAGTTTGAAGCAAAATGTGCGGATGCCTTAGAAAGCGT
>ENA-OWOF01000668-OWOF01000668.1-gut-metagenome-genome-assembly--contig:-NODE-668-length-11000-cov-6.222100_pt1 | contig 11000 bp, 10 predicted proteins | sample MGYA00248255_ERZ651790 | MGnify/ENA primary metagenome ERZ651790 (study PRJEB26908, sample SAMEA4031711) | gut metagenome | biome: gut; feature: normal infant; material: stool | place: China | collected 2015...
ATTATAACGAGAATAGTTCTTTTGATGCTAGCAAAGAGCACAGCTGCGTGATTGGTGTCTATCGTCTGACCATGAAGTCAAACAGCGACAACTTCCGCCAGTCAGCCATTCAGGGCATCATGAAGCGTATCAAGGCAAAGGGTGCAGAGGTTATCATCTATGAGCCAACTCTTGAGAATGGTAGCACTTTCTTCGGTAGCAAGGTTATAAATGATATGGATGCTTTCAAGAAGCAGAGCCAGGCCATCATTGCCAACCGATACGATGCATGCTTAGATGATGTAAAGGAGAAGGTATATACTAGAGACATTTTTAGAAGAGATTGAGATTATGGTAAGTTATAATATAGATTTAACGGGTAAAACTATCCTTGTTACAGGTGCTGCTGGATTCATTGGTAGCAACTTGGTAAAGCGTTTATTTAGCGATGTAAAGAATATCAAGGTTATTGGTATCGATAGTATTACCGATTATTATGATGTCAATATCAAGTATGAACGTTTGAAAGAAATAGAAGCAATTGGAGGTGATTGGACTTTTGTTCATGACTCTATTGCCAACAAGGTTGCTATTGAGAAAATCTTCTCTCAAAACAAGATTTCTGTAGTGGTGAATCTTGCAGCTCAGGCAGGAGTACGTTATAGTATTACTAATCCTGATGCTTATATCCAAAGTAACCTTATTGGTTTCTATAACATTCTTGAGGCTTGTCGTCATCACGAGGTAGAGCACTTGGTTTATGCTTCTTCATCATCTGTTTATGGATCTAACAAGAAGGTTCCATATTCTACTGATGATAAAGTGGATAATCCAGTAAGCCTATATGCTGCCACCAAGAAGAGTAATGAGTTGATGGCGCATGCTTATAGTAAACTCTATAATATACCAAGCACTGGCTTGCGCTTCTTTACTGTATATGGTCCAGCTGGTCGTCCTGACATGGCATATTTCGGATTTACCAACAAACTGGTGAAGGGCGATACCATCAAAATTTTCAATTACGGCAATTGTCAGCGTGATTTCACTTATGTGGATGACATTGTGGAAGGCATTGTCCGAGTGATGCAGCATGCGCCAGAGAAGCAGAATGGTGAGGATGGTTTGCCAATCCCTCCATACAAGGTATATAACATAGGTAATAGCCACCCAGAGAATCTTTTGGAGTTCGTCAGCATCTTGCAAGAGGAGCTTATTCGTGCTGGTGTGTTGCCTGAGGATTATGACTTCGAGGCGCACAAGGAGTTGGTTCCTATGCAGCCTGGAGATGTGTCTGTTACCTATGCTGATACGACACCGTTGGAGCAAGACTTCGGGTATAAGCCATCCACTCCTTTGAGAGAGGGATTGAGAGCTTTTGCGGAGTGGTATAAGAAATATTATTTTTAATGTAGTTTATTTTATGGATGCAACAGTCATGGCTTTGGTTGTGAAGCCTTTGGTTGAAACCTTTGTGAAAAGCTATGTAACACCAGTATTAGCTAATGTTTTTAAAAACGTCAAGGGAGAATGCAAAAAAGATTTGATTAAATGTTCTGAAGCTTTAGGGGCATATTATGAGCATTCTTATGAGCGTTATAGCATCATTAATACGTTGGCATTTAAAGAGAGGGTGAAAAAGCTGAAGGATATTTATGTGCCATTGTCCTTATGCTTGTCTGAAAATAATAGAGACAAGAAAGCCATTCAAATAAATGCTTATCCAAAAGAATTGCTAGACAAGTATCAACGTGTTTTGATTACCGATACTGCAGGTATGGGAAAGTCTACATTGATGAAACGAATGTTTTTGGATGTGATAGATAATAAGCATGGGATTCCATTTTTTATAGAATTGAGACGAATAAATGGTACTAATGATATTCTCAATGAAATATCTGTTCAACTAGGTGGTCTTGACAACAAATTTGATACAGACTTGCTTACCAGACTATTTCGTGAAGGTGGCAATATCTTCTTTTTTGATGGCTATGATGAAATCCCCAGCCAGCAAAAGTCTTTTGTTACAAACAATATTCAAGAGTTTGTGACAAAAGTGCCTGATAATACTTTTATCTTGACTTCTCGCCCTGAGGAAGAACTTGCAGGGCTAGGAAACTTTCAAGAATTTCGTATTAAGGAGTTAAAGAAAGAAGAATCTTATGAATTACTGAGAAAATATGATAACCAGGGGGATATATCAAAACTGCTTATAAACAAGCTTAAGTCTGGTAACTATTCGATGATAAATGATTTCTTGAAAAATCCACTTTTGGTTACTCTTTTGTTTGTAGCATTTGATTATAAGCAAACGATTCCCTTAAAGAAGCATATATTTTATCGTCAAGTGTTTGATGCATATTTCGATTCGCATGATTTGTCTAAAGGTGATGGATATGTTCATGAGAAGAAATCAAAATTGGATATAGATGATTTTGATAAAGTAATGAGGCGAATAGGGTTTGAATGTTTACGTAGGCAACAAATTGAATTCACCAAAGATGATTTATTGAACATTATTGATACAGCAAGAGCTAATTATCCATCATTGTCTTTCACTTCTATGGCATTGTTGTCTGATCTCTTAAAGGCAGTTCCTTTATTTTGTCAAGATGGAGTTTACTATAAGTGGGTGCATAAGTCTTTGCAAGAGTATTTTGCTGCTGAATTCATATATAAAGATTCAAAAAGTAATCAAGATGCAATTCTAAGCAAGTTATATAATAGCAAGAAGATAGATTCTTATATAAATTTACTTGATTTATATTTTGATATAGATCCCAATGGCTTTCAAAAGAATATAGTTAAGCCATTCTTGGAAGCTTTCGTAGATTATTATGAGCAGAATTATATTTCAGGAAGTGCTTTGCCCTATGAAGAGGTGTGTTGGAGACTGACAATGACATTTGGTAATAGAATAGTAGCAGGTAGAATAGATATGACTGATGAAAAAACATCTCATTATTTTGATGATATATATAACTTATGCAAAAAAATAAGTGGAGATTATCCAACGTCATCAACCTTGGTGCGTGCTGGAAGTTTTGTAGCTCGGGTTAGAAATAACCATTATAGAGTTATGCTTCTCTTAGAGAGGCGCATTCCGCAAATATTCTCTAAAATAGTTTGGAAAACAAAACGAGGTAGTCTCGTACTTTCTAAAAAGGCATATGAGTTAAAAGGCATGGAAAATTTTGTAAAAAGTAAAGGGCTTTTTGTGAAATTAAACATGTTTTTATCTAGTCGTTCTGACAATTATTATATAGACATAAATAAGGCAAAAGGCTACTTGCAGTCTATTAATTCGATGATTGATCAGTCTTGTAATAGTAACGATTTGCTGAGTGGACTTTAAAGAATAATTAAACTTATCTTATGAAATATAAACATATTGTAAAAATGAAAAAAGTTATCTATTTATCTTACGATTTGGGTGTAAATGGAGATTACCCTTCATTGTACCAATGGTTAGCTGGAAGAAAAGCTAAAGAGTGTGGTGATAGTCTTTGCCGTTTTGTTTATGAGTTTAAGACCATAAATAAAAATGAAACTAATGATGATACTAAAAAAGCTTTGATGGAAATACAGCAGGACCTTAAAGAATCTGTCAAGATAAAGCAAGGAACGCGTATATATGTTTGTTCAGACTTTTTTCATAATGATAAGGTTAAATTAACTGGAGCTTTCATCATAGGAAAAAGAAAGCAGAATCCTTGGCAAGAATATGAAAATGATGGTGATGGTTTAGATTCGATTGATTAGTATGAATGTAATCGTTGATACGGGATTTTGGTATTCGTTTTTAGGAACAAGAGAGCAAGTAAGACATTCTGTTGCAGAAGTTGTATTTGGTAAACTCAATAATTTAGATGCAAACTTTCTTGTTCCTTTTCCAACACTTTACGAAGCAATCAATACCAAATTTCTAAAAGAAAAATATCGAGATAAAGCAGATTGGTTTTTAGAGCAATTGCAGTCTAACCCTCATTTTATCCTCAAATCCGCAATCTATAGGGTTTAGTGGGATTTTGCTTGCAAAACGACAAAATTCATTTTATTGTACATATTTCTTACACAACAGAAATGTCGCAGACACAAAATCCCCTTACCCCATAAAGCGACTTGAGGTAATACGCCGGTTTAACCAGAAAGACATGGCCTTTAACCAAAGTCTGTCTTGAACAGGTTGGCATAAGCATAGTTGTCTGAATAAATGTTCAATACGTGCCTACGTGACGTCTTAATCCATTTTGCTGGAACAGAGATGAACTTGAACACAAAGGTCTTGATTCTGCTGGTGGCACGCAATCCGAATTCCCCGGTCCGCAATCTCTGCATGATGTCCTTGTAGAAGTTTCTGATGAGAGCGGTCATAAGCAGGAAAACGGTATTCTGCGCCATGAATGACTTCGGCAGCCGGTTCCATCCGAAATCATTGTTCATTTCATCGAAGATGCGTTCCTTGCCGCCACGGAGATTGTAGAATTCCACGATGTCCCTTGCACTTGACTTGTAGTCATTTGTCAGTATGCATCTGTATGTGTATTCGCCTTCCCAGATATCGAGGTCTCCCTCCGTTCGCTTCTGTCTCTGAATGACAAGACGATACGGTTTTCCTTTCCATTTCTCAACAAGGATGGAATTCAACTCAAACTCAATACCGTTGATTTCAACAGTTTTCCATCCAGTCAAGGCAAACATGGAATCATAGAAGGAAGAGCACCTGTTAGCACGAATATAAAAATGCCTGCAATGTGCCTCTACCATATCTACAATTTCTTCCGAGCATGAGCCGCAATCCATGCGGGCACGGGAAATATATACTTCCGATGCCTCCAGTCGCTTGAAGATTCTTTCCAAAGTCTCTCTTTGGTTGAAGCGCACGTTTGTGTTACCGTCTCTATTTTCAATACCGACAATCATGTCGTTAATGACTGCCACACCTGGACTATAGCCCAAGAACTTCTTGTAGGTTGTTTTTGCATCATACTTCTCTGTTTCTATGAACTGATGATCAAAGTCAAAATCATACTCTTGACCGGATTTCAATTGACCAGTAGCAAGCAGGGCTTTAATCAATAAGCAGTTCATCTTGTCTGCTGTATTGAAATCATAGGATTTGCCAGAAGCAGACTTATAGGTGATGTTCTTACAAGTCAGTTCTCCGATAGCACGCAATATGGTGTCTGCGCTGCAAGTACGAAGAGTTGGATGAAGAGACAAATGTTTCATAAGGTGTGTTGAAATATCCTCAATACATGAGCCACCACAAAGATATACGCACATCAGAGAACGTAGAATCTCACTATATTGATAACCAAACAATGTGCATCTCAACCCCAAGGTAGAATCTATGGTTTGAGCTAAAAGAGCATCAAATTGCTCCATAATAGAAAAAATTCCTCCAAAAGGAGTGAGTTTCTCGGATTTTATTTGTACTTTTGCCATGTCATTCAGAGTTTTATTTGTTTTTTTAAGCAACACTAAGATAAGTGAAATTTCTGACATGGCAAAATCCTGAGCAACTTATTGTTGCTCAGGTGCTTATAAAAAATATTAAATTATAGTGTTGCGGAAATAAGGTTTATAAGAATTCCTGATGATGAATATAAGGCTAAAGCGTATGATTTGACCATTGAGGAGAATTATCGAGGTTTCAGTTTAGTGGATAATGTTATTAGAGTTATGATGCAAGATCCTAATTTGAAAATCCATGCATTACTTACTTTTAATATTGATGACTTTATTGACATAGCAGCTAAGCGAGGTATTGAAATTCCGAATGAGCTATATGGTAAATAGATGAGAATATTTTAAAAGGTTATTAAATATCTGTATAATAGATTATTCCAGTATTTTGAACAGTAGATGCGTATGGTACATGAAATAAAACAATATAAAGCACAATGGAAGTTATAAAGACTGATATAGAAGGCGTACTCATTATTGAGCCACGCCTCTTCAAAGACTCTCGTGGTTATTTCTTCGAGAGCTTTTCTCAGAGAGAATTTGATGAGAAAGTAGCCCCAATCTTGGGTCATAAGATATACTTTTGCCAAGATAATGAGAGTATGAGTTCTTATGGCGTAATGCGAGGTTTACATTTCCAGCGACCACCATTCACACAGACAAAGTTAGTACGCTGTGTTAAGGGTGCAGTGCTCGATGTAGCAGTGGATATTCGAAAGGGCTCTCCAACTTATGGCAAACATGTAGCAGTGGAACTGACAGAGGACAATCATCGCCAGTTCTTTATCCCAAAAGGGTTTGCCCACGGTTTTGCCGTGTTAAGTGAAACCGCAGTCTTCCAATACAAGTGTGATAACTTCTATCATCCAGAGGCAGATGGTGGAATATCTATCCTTGATGATAGCCTAGGCATAGATTGGAAGATTCCGACGGAGCATGCGATACTCTCTGAGAAAGATACGAAGCATGAGTTGTTGAAGGATTTTGATAGTCCATTTGATATCAATGTGGATATGTATGAATAAAAATGTACTATATGTACATTGAAAACTTAGTCTTCAAGAAAAAGTTATTATGTCTCTTTCACAAGAAAACAATAAAAGAATAGCAAAAAATACGATACTCCTATATTTTCGTATGTTGTTCCTTATGGGAATTTCTCTGTATACGAGTCGTGTTGTACTGAATACGTTAGGAGTAGAGGATTATGGTATATATAATGTAGTAGGTGGTATTGTTGCCATGTTTGGATTTATTAATAGTTCAATGGCATCAGCTACACAGCGTTTTATTACATTTGCTTTAGGACAGGAGAATGCTAAACAACTAGAGTCAGTATTTGGAACTACATTATTGATTCATTCCATTATCTCATTCTTAGTTGTAATTTTAGGTGAAACTATTGGTCTATGGTTTCTCTATAATAAAATGCAGATTCCTGAGTTAAGAATGGATGCAGCGTTTTGGGTTCTCCAGTGCTCTATAGTCTCTACGGTTATTTTGATCTTGAGTGTACCCTATAATGCAGCAATTATTGCTCATGAGAAGATGTCAGCTTTTGCATACATCTCTATTTTAGAAGTAGTATTAAAGCTTTTAATAGTATACTTATTGCTATGTTTCTCTTTTGATAAATTGATATTGTATGCCGTTTTACTTGTTGCTGTTCAGGCATTGATACAGGTTTGCTATAGATTATATTGTCTAAGGCACTTTCAGGAAACAAAGGTTTTTTGTAGATGGAACAAGCCTCTGTTTAAGGAAATGACCGGATTTGCTGGATGGAGTCTTTTTGGTAATTTGTCAGCTGTATGTTTTAATCAAGGATTAAACATGCTCCTGAATGTATTCTTCGGACCAATTGTAAATGCTGCAAGAGCCATAGCTGTTCAAGTTCAAAATGCAATTTTACAGTTCGTCAGCAATTTTCAAATGGCACTAAACCCTCAAATAACCAAGATGTATGCCCAGCAGAAGATGGATGATATGCGAACATTGATGTATAGGAGTGCAAGATTTTCATTCTATCTTCTTTTTCTGCTGTCTTTACCGGTTTTGTTTGAAACTAACTATTTGTTAACTCTGTGGTTAAAAACAGTTCCTGATAATACTGTCATTTTCTTGAGAATTATGATATGTACTTCTTTGTTGAATGCTGTCGCCAATCCTTTGATTATAGCTAATCAAGCTACTGGAAAAGTTAGGAAATATCAAGCCATTTGTGGTACTTTACTACTAATGATTCTACCGATTTCTTATGTGTGCTTGTTACTAGGATATCCTGCCTATGCAGTCTTTGTTGTGCATTTTGTGATAGAATGTGTAACTCAGTTGGCAAGAATGATATTGTTAAGACCATTGATTGGAATTCGTATAAAGGATTACATATTATATATATATAGTAGAATATCAATAGTTACAGTTGTTTCTCTTTTGTTTCCATTGATGGTTTATAATATATGTAGTGAAACCGGTTTTATAAGGTTTGTTTTGATAAGTTTGAGTTGTGTTCTTTCTGTTTCTGTTTGTATATTCTTTATTGGATTGACTAACTCTGAGCGCCTGTTTTTTCAAACGAAGTTTAAAGAAATCATTCTAAGGAAGTAAAAATCATGATTAAAATTGATAAAAAGGAAGATTGTTGTGGTTGCAATGCCTGTGTACAGCGATGTCCCAAACACTGTATTGCTATGGTCGAGGATCAGGAAGGCTTTTCTTATCCTCGGATCAATAGTAATTTGTGTGTTGATTGCGGGCTTTGCGAAAAAGTTTGTCCAAAACTTAATATTCGCCAAAGATTAAATACTCTAGGATATTTTGCAGTTAAAAATAACAATGAAAGTGAACGCTTGGCTAGCTCTTCTGGGGGTGTTTTCATACTATTAGCCAAGGAGATTATTTCTAGTGGTGGTGTTGTTTTTGGTGCGGTATATGATGAAAATTGGGAAGTTCATCATGTTTCGGCAACTAACCTGTTAGAGGTTTACCCTATGATGGGTAGCAAATATGTTCAAGGACGTATTGAAGAATCCTATAAGCAGGCGGAAACTTTTCTTAAAGAAGGGAGGAAGGTGTTGTTTACAGGAAGTCCATGCCAGATTGCAGGTTTGATGTCATTTTTGCGATTTAAGGAATATCCAAATCTTTTGGCAGTAGATTTTCTTTGTCATGGAGTTCCTAGTCCTGGCATTTGGCGTCAATATCTTGCAGAATCATTTGGTGGTTATAATAGAACAGCAAAAATGTCGCCGAAGGCGACCGATGGAAAAAATACCGTTTTGTTTCAATCTCTAAATGCAAAGTCCCCCATAGGGGACATTAAATTTAGAGATAAGACGGATGGATGGAAAAAATACCGTTTTGTCGTCCGTCAAAAGTCCGCCTCTAAGGCGGACCAAAATTCCGTTTTGTCGTTCGTATTTCATTATGATAATGAGTATATGAATGGATTCTTGAATGATATTTATTTGCGTCCATCATGTTATCATTGTTCATTAAAAAATGGTGCTAGTCATTCTGATATGACGATTGCTGATTATTGGGCAGCTAAGGTAGTTGATAAAGATTTCGATGATGATAAGGGCTTAGGATTGGTTATCCTATATTCTGAAAAAGGAAGGAAGGTTTTTGCAGGATTGGATTTGACAGTCCGGGAAGTTTCGAGTGAAAATGCTCATTTATATAATGGTGGTTTTAATGAGTATACTCTTCCACATCCTAAAAGAGCCAAGTTCTTTAGGATGATAAGCTGTGGCTATTCGGTCTCAGACTCGGTAACTACTTGTTTAAAAGTATCTGTTATCAGAAGGAATCTTCGAAGAATTAAAACTGTTATGAAAAAAATATTGTATCGCGCATGAAATCTCAAATTAATAATTTAGCTTCTCAACGTTTAGTTTGGTTAGACGCTCTAAAGGGAATTGGTATATTGTTGATAATGGTGTGTCATGCGGGCTTGTTGCCTCGTGTATCAATCTTTTTGACAGCAGGGTATGTTTCAATATTTTTTGTAGCTTCTGGATTTACATATAAATCAAAGCAAACATTTTCTAGTGAAATAGGGAAGCGCTCTAAACGCCTTTTGTTGCCATACTTCTTTTATGTATCATTGAGCATTATCCTAATGAATATTTTCCAAATAAAGGGAGATTTCATTCATCAAGTATTGGGAATGATTTATTCCCGTTATTCTTTGTATTTCGGTATAAAAGATGTCGGAGATGTATCCTTGCTTACGCAGACATGTAATTCACCAACTTGGTTTTTAACAGCTTTGTTTACTTCTTTAATGGTTATGTACATAATAAAATCCTTGAAGTGGCAATGGGTGGTTATTACTTGTTTGGGACTTTCTGTTTTAACTCTTTATCTTCCGTTTTTGTTGCCTTGGAGTTTGGATACAGCCTTTGTTGGGGCTTTGTTTATTTATCTAGGTAAGAAGATTCGGGGGGGCAATTCTAGATACCGAATGGTAAGACTTGGCTTGGTTGTTTTGTAATATATGCAGTTGTCGTTTTCTTGGAAAAAACAAATAATATTAGTGTAAGGCAATATGGTGTACATGAACCTTTTTCAATACTTAGTTATTTATTTATTGGGGTTATGGAGACATTGTTGCTGGTATACTTATTCGTGAAATTTGAAAAAACAATTTTAATTAAATTATTGGCTTATGTTGGTCGCATGTCTTTGGTGTTAATGTGTGTACATGCTCCATTGATTGTGATATTTAAGAAGAAACTCTGTTCAACTTGTAATTTAAATGACTCTATAGTTGTATTAGCTGCTTTGCTTTTTGCATTTGTTATTGCCTATTTCATACAAATGCTGAGTCATAAGATTAATAAACCAATAGTTTCAAATATATTAGGTGTATAATGAATAAAAAAATAGGAATTTTATCATTGCCTTTTCATAGAAATTATGGGGGCATTCTCCAGTCCTATGCATTATATAGGGTAATTCAAAAGTTAGGATATTCTCCTTGTTTACTCAATCGTGATGTTGTAAATCATGTTAGTAAGAAGGAATGGTTGATAAATATTAAACGTAATCTATTTTCGATTATAGGTATAAAAAGTCATCCTACCTGCTATCAGATATTAAGAGAAAGTTTAAGTTCTATGCTTTCTTTTGTCGATAAGAATATACCTAATAGGCTCAACTTCTATGAATTCTCTACTTTGGAAAATATCAAATTTGATGCTGTGGTAGTAGGAAGTGATCAAGTGTGGCGAAAAGGGTATACTCCTGATACTAAGTTGTATTTTTTGAGCTTCTTGAAAACTCATAATACAAAGCGTATAGCTTATGCTGCTTCTTTTGGTGTTGATACTTGGCAGTTTGATACCAATGAGACTGAAGAACTTCAGTCTTTGGCACAAAGTTTTAAGAGTATTTCTGTTCGTGAAGATAGTGCAGTTGAGTTATGTGAGAAGAATCTCGGTGTGCCTGCCTTGCAGGTTCTAGATCCTACTTCACTACTGTCCAATAAAAAAGGGCAATTCGATCTTTGAAACAGTTGAATTATAGTCTTTTATGCAGTATTTTGCAAT
>ENA-OWOF01000673-OWOF01000673.1-gut-metagenome-genome-assembly--contig:-NODE-673-length-10938-cov-3.135991_pt1 | contig 10938 bp, 10 predicted proteins | sample MGYA00248255_ERZ651790 | MGnify/ENA primary metagenome ERZ651790 (study PRJEB26908, sample SAMEA4031711) | gut metagenome | biome: gut; feature: normal infant; material: stool | place: China | collected 2015...
GACTCATCGTCCATAACAAAACTGATCATCCAATCTTCGCTTTCCAAATTAACATCCCAAAATATAGCGTAATATGACGGGTCATCATAATATGAAAGAATGTTCGGATTGCAGTTTTTGTATATAATGTCATTTTTATTTACATTGAAAGTCAAACCTACATCTTCACTGATTTTATTTAATTCTTCAAAGAATTCCTGCACAACGGTATCACCGTCCAAAAGTGCGCTTTCTCTGCTGATTGATGTTGTGGTAACTTTGGAAGTATCAGAAGTATCATTAGTAGAATCAATATAAAGTTTAAGTTTTTGAGAAACGGTAAGCGTCTTTTTTGAAATATTTAAGGGTGAAATCTTATTTACTTCTTCATATTTTAAGGCGTTATCCGTCTGAATTTGCGATACGGTAAACTGAGATACAAGACAAGCAAAAATAATAAGACAGGCAAAACAAATTACAATAATATATCTTCGTTTCATTCGTTTTCCCCCTTTATCAAAAATTCCACTCTTGTACCTTCGTTGAGTTTACTTTTAATTGTCAGTTTTCCGCCGTGCATTTCTACTATTTTTGAGCATAAGGCAAGTCCCATTCCGGCACCGCCCTGTTTTCTTGCTCTTGATTTATCAACCATATAAAATTCTTCTGCCACCCTCGGCAAATCTTCTTCACTAATACCTACACCGTAATCTTTTACGGCAAACATATATCCGTTATATACGGAATTTCCTGTCAATTCAACGGAACTGCCGCTTTGGCTCGCCTTTCTTGCGTTGTCTATAAGGTTAATGAGTACGGTTTTAATTAAATCAAAATCAATATTTATTATGCACTCGTCTACATTAATATAAAGAGTTATACCGCTGTCGTCAAGCAAAAGTTTTACGGAATCTTCTACGCTTTCGGCAAGATATGTTGCGCTGACAGGCTTTAAATCGAGCTTATCAAGTTTTAAAACCATTATTTCCATAAGTTTTTTAGAGAGAGCCTCAAGTCGCTTGCCCTCCTTAAAAATATAATCCGCATAAATAAATTGCTCGTCCGTGCTGAGTTTTTTGGAGCGCAGCATATCGGAGTAACCGATAATTGAAGTCAAAGGAGTCTTCAGTTCGTGTGCAAAATTTCCCGTAAAATCTTCCTGCCGCTTTACTGCGTCTTTTAATTCTTTTATATAGTCCTCAATCTTGTCTGCCATAAAATTGAAGTTTTCCGACAACTTGCTTACCTCGTCATTGCCCTTGATTTCAACTCGCTTAGAAAAATCACCTTGAGCAAATTCCATTTCCGTTGACGAAAGTTTCTTGATTGGGTCGGTAATCAATTTTGAAAAAATAAAAATCATACCTCCGATTACCAATGTCATACTCGGCAACAGTATTTGCAAAACCGAGTAAAGCCTGTCTTTTTGTTCAAATACATTTGTAATTTTAGCATAATTTTCTAAAAAAAGTTTCTTGCCGTCAATGGTTGTTTTTACAATCGTAACGGAATAATAATTATCACTGTCGCAATACACAGTAGTCAATTGTGATTCATTTTCAAGGCTCATAACTCTGTCTTCGTCAAGCATTACAACATTATCACTGCAGCCAATCAGCTCATAATTTTCATCACGCAAAGCAAATTGCAAATCGCCGTACGAAGTTGAAACCTTAATGTTTGAAGTTACTTTCTTTAAATCGGAAAGCGAGATATCTCCGTTGTGCGGTTGATTATATACTGCAGTAGCAAGCGCGCTTCTCAACGATAAATTTTCGGTTTTTGATTTTTCAAATTCATTGTTAAGATTGCTGTGAAATTCCGAGTCAATAATTATATGACCGCAAACAGAGAATGAAAGCACAGTTACGGTTACAACGCTTAAAAATATTTTTAAAAATACTGACATCAGTCGCCCTCCAATCGGTAACCGATTTTATAAACCGCAACTATTTTCTTTTCCCAGCCGAGTTTTTTTCGCAGGCGCTGAATGTGTAAATCTATGGTTCGGCTGTCGCCTATATATGTTTCGTCCCATACATGCTCAAATATTTTTTCTCTGAACAATGCTATGTTTTTGTTTTGAACAAGCATTAAAAGCAAATCAAATTCTTTTACCGTAAGAGGAATTGCAGTTCCGTTCTTTTTTACGATATGAGAATTAATATCTATTACAACATCTCCCTCTGTGATTATTGATGAATTTTTATTGTATCTTCTAAGTACGGTTTCAACTCTTGCGAGCAATTCTATGATTTCAAAGGGTTTGGTTAAATAATCATCGGCACCGAGTTTCAATCCCATAACTTTGTCATAAGTTTCTGATTTTGCGGAAATAAAAATTACGGGTATTTCAAGCGGTTTTATGTATTCCATAAGTTCATAACCGTTTATTTTCGGCAGCATTATATCAAGCAAAATCAAGTCAAAGCGTTCGTTTTCAATTAAATCTGCCGCCTCCATACCGTCAAATGCGCAAATGCAACTGTAACCTGCGTCTGTAAGATTTATTCGTATGAGGTCTGAAATACTTTTCTCGTCCTCTACAATTAAAATTCTTATCAAAAAATCCCCTCCGTTCTGTTTGCTTTTATTATACATCAGCATTGTATCTTAATTGTATATAAAAATCAACAGCAGTCATCAAAAAAGATAACTGCCGTAATTATTACTGATATTTATTTTCGTTCTTTTCAGGAGTTGAGAAATTATTGATTAGCAAATTGATTTGCCAATCAATTATAAAAGTTTGGTCAACCTTTTCAAAGGTCGTGGGTGTGGGCAAAGCCCACAAATACTTTCCGTTTATGCAATCTAACGATAATCAAACAGCTTGCTGTTTGTGCCTTATAAATTGTATATCGAAAGATTTTATGGGCGCTGCCCAAACCTGCAATTTTTGAAAAAATTGAGTAAACTTTTTTGTTTTTGGGAGGATAATTTAGCGTTAGCTGAATTTCAATGCCCGACCGATACTCCGCTAAACCATAATTTAAAATAATATACTTATAATAAAAGCAGTTGTAATCTTATTTGGATTGCAACTGCTTTTCTGTTATTTAAATTATAAAAAATGAAAAATAGCCGTAAAGAAGTGAGATTGCCATACCTGCTATGACATCGCTTATAAAATGCACCCCGGCAAGGACTCTTGAAATCATAATCAAAGCGCTGATTATAAGATAAGCAATTCCGAGCGGAATACTTACATACATAAATGCCATTGCAATTATAAAGGCACAGGCGGTGTGACGGCTCGGCATACTTTCGCCTTTCTTGTTTTTACCGAATACAGATGTAGTAGCAAATTTTTCGTACGGTCGAGGTCTGTTAAATATTTTTCTGAAAAAAGTAACTATTGCAAATACTGTAAGCGGTGACAGCGTGATTCTTGCAAAAATTTTAATATCGGAAAAAAACATAAAAATAATAAGAATGCCATACGATACAAACATTATAAGAGGGAGAAAGTTATAGGATAATTTTAATACGGTGTTGCAAGGCTTATTTCTTTTAAAGAAACCGACAATGCTTTTATATGTTTCCGTACTTATAACAATCACCCCGTTTGAACATTCTTACGCTATTTTAACACAAGATTTAAACTATTTCAACATTATATTTTTCAAACCAATAATCAAGTTCAATAATATACGCAAGTATTTGCGGTGCTTGCATAAGCTGACCGTACCAAGGTGTTGTTATACTGTCGGGATTTTCGATTATATTCATTATACCTTCTTTGCTTAGCATTTCGGTAAGTGGATTTTTCTTTTTCAGAATATTTATAACTCGCTCTTTACAGATGTCAAAATATATCGGGTTGTGGGTTTTAGGGTAAGGACTTTTCTTTCGCCAACAAATTTCTTCGGGCAAAATATCCTCAAAGGCTTTTCGCACAATTCCTTTTTCACGGTTATTATATGCTTTGATTTTCCAAGGCATATTGTATGCATATTCCGCAAGTCTGTAGTCGCAGAACGGTACACGCACCTCAAGTCCGTTATACATTGAACAGCGGTCTTTTCGTTCAAGCAAACATTGCATAAACCAGTAAAAATTAAGATAAAACATCTCTCTCATTCGTGCGTCTGTTTTTGAATCTGTTTTCAGTTTTGGGGCAAGGTTAATTGTATCAAGATATTTTTGCCGCACATATTCTGAACCCTTTGGCAAAACTCCGTCTTTTAATATTGAGGAGCGGACATCCTGACTTTTTGACCAAGGAAAATTATCTTCAAATAAAATTTCTTTGTTGTGGTACCACGGATAACCGCCGAAAAGTTCATCAGCACAATCACCCGACAACGCAACGGTATAATCTTTTTTGATTTCGCCGCAGAACAAAAGTAACGAGGAGTCAACATCTACATAACCAGGCAAATCTCTTGCTATTACACTGTCATAAAGTGCGTCGGCAACCGCCTTGTTATCAAGTATAATTTCCCTGTGCCGACTGTCAGCATTGCGTGACATAAGTGAAATATATTCAAAATCGGCATTTGGCTGAAACAGACTTTTCTTAAAATATTTTTCATTGTCACGATATTCAACCGAATAAGTGTTGATTTTGCCGAGCTTATTTTCCTTATAATATTGCGAGGCGGTTTTTACAATTATACTGCTGTCAAGTCCGCCCGAGAGGAAAAAGCAGAGCGGCATATCGCTGACAAGCTGACGGTTTATAGCGTCGGTAAGCAAAAAGCGTGTTTTTTCAACAGTTTCTTCAACGCTGTCCGTGTGTTCTTTCGCCTGAATTGTAAAGTAACTTTTTTTAATCAGTTTTTGATTTTTATAAAGTGCCGATTCACCGGGTTTTAATTCTTTAATTCCCTTAAAAACGCCGCATGACGGAGTACGGGCAGGACCTAAGAAGAAAATTTCATATAGACCTGTTTCGTCAATCTGCGGTTTTACAATCTTACTTGCTAGCAGAGCCTTTATTTCTGACGCAAACAAAATTCCGCCGTCGTATTCATAATAAAATAACGGTTTTACTCCGATTTTATCTCGGCAAAGGAAAATACTGTTTTCGCTTACATCATATATCGCAAAAGCAAAAATGCCGTTGAGCATATCGGCGCATTTCTCTTTGTATTTCATATATGATTTAAGCACAACTTCGGTATCGCTGTGCCCTCTGAAATGATAGCCGCTTGCTTTTAAATCTTCTCTTAATTCATCGGTGTTGTAAAGCTCTCCGTTATAGACGATTATATATGTTTTTCCTCTGTGTCGTGCCGCCATAGGCTGTTTGCCGTTTTCTTTGTCAATAACAATAAGCCGTCTGTGCAGCATAGCACAACCTTTATTAATGTAAAGCCCGTTTTCGTCAGGACCTCTCTTGCTAAGAGTTTGTGACATTTTATATAGAACAGGAATCTGTTTACTCATATCAATTTCGTTGTCAAACCAACCTGCAATACCACACATAAGTAACCTCCGTTAATTGTTTCTGTAATTTTTAAGTAAAAATAAAAAGCAAATCATCAGCGCCGTAAGTGCAATTCCCGAAAATGCCGTGCCTCCGTAAACGGAACTGCCTGAAACCGTACCTACGGAAAATACGCTTTTGGTATCGTAAAATATCAGCATACCGATATAGGTGAAAAGTGCGGTTAATATTCCTTGAATAATTCTGTAACAGAAAAATATCATTTTATTAATCTTAAGATTGCCAAGCACTGAAAAAATTTGAAAGTGTACGCATATTCCGCCAAATCCCGCCACAAACGCAACTGCCCATACAGGTAATTCGGAAGACGCCGTTTTTACACCCGTGCACACTTCAAATATTGACAGCACGGCGGTTTTTACAAATCCGTCATCAAGCACTGTCGAAATAATACCTGCGACGGCGGAAAAAGCTATAACAAACGAGCATATTGAAAACATACCTTTTGATGCATCGTACACCGCTTCCACCAGAGATTTTGTAAGGCTTAGCCTGATTTTATTGCTTCCTTTGGCAGTTACGAAAATTTTCCCTCTGTTTATTATTCTATTCGCAATGCCTGTAATGAGTACCGACAAAATTTGTGAGCAGAGCATTATTATGCCGATTTTTTTATCGTTGTAAATTGACATTCCTATAAAACTTACTAAAAAACCCGGACCCGCACACACCATAAACATACTTGCTCTTTTACATTCTTCTGTTCCCGCATTTCCGTTTTTGTAAAGTTCGTTACAGCTTTTTGCACCGATAGGATAACCTCCCGTAACCGAAAGCAGTAATATGGGTGCAAAGCATGGACTTAGTCCGAATACCGATTTCATAATTTTGCCGAAAGGTTTGCCTAAAAAATCGGAAATACCGCTTTTTACCGTAAACGATGACACTGCCATAAACGGAAACAGAGAGGGAATAAGTACATTTATGCACATTTCAATTCCAGAAAACGCTCCGTCTGCACATTCTTTTGAAAAAATTAAAAGCATTATGCATACAATAACTATTGCAAGCGAAAGCAGTGCGGCTGTAAATTTGTGAAAATTTGCCTTAATAAACATAGCAATCACCATTAATATATATGTAACACTCTGCATAAAAATAATAATAAAGCTATGAAACGGGAGAGATATATTTTGCAGAGAAAAAACGATAAGCCGAAAAACGAATCGGCAAGTTCGCTTACGCTTGATTTAAATTCAGGTTTGCCGACACTTGATATGCTTGGCAACAGGCGAATAACAATCGAGGGTTCGACAGGCGTGTTGAGGTATGAAAGCGAAAATATAAAGATTAACACAAACAAAATGGTTGTTTCCGTATGCGGCAGAGGACTTACGGTAAAGTGCATTTCTGCAGTTGATGTTGTGATTGAGGGATTTATAACGGGAATTGATTTTATTACATAAAGCGGGGCGTTAATATGCTGTTAAAGGTTATAAGATGGAGCAAGGGCTATGTCGATTTTTCTGCAAGCGGAAAATTTCCCGAACGATTTATTAATCTTACCACCCGTAACGGAATTAATGTATGGAATTTAAAGCCCACGGAAAAAGGCTTGACCGCTACAATGCAGGTATATGATTACAAAAATATACGCAGTATAGCTTATAAATCAAAACTGAAAATGCGTGTTACAGGCAGACACGGACTTCCTTTTTATGCACAACGCTATAGGCAGAGAGTGGGACTTTTGATTGGAGCAATAATCGGAATTGTTTTGATTGCGGTCTTGTCAAAATTTATATGGTATATTGACGCACCGCCTACAAAGAGTTTGAGTACCTCACAAATTCTTTCCGCTCTTGAGGAGGATAATGTAAAAGTAGGTTCGTATATAAATTCTATAGATACCGAAAATACCGAGCGCAGACTGATTTTGAAAAACGAGCAGATTGGCTGGATAAGTCTTAATATTACGGGCAGTACGATGAGTGTTAATATTGAAGAAAAAGCTCCGAAACCCGATACTCCGGACTTTAAAACTCCTTGTAACATAAAAGCAAATAATGACGGAGTAATAACAAGTATAAAGACATCAAGAGGGGAAACAAAGGTAATGAAAGGCAGCGGAGTTGTAAAAGGAGATCTGCTTGTAAGCGGTATAGTGGAAACAAAGCAGGAAACAATAGAATATGTGCACGCAAGTGCTGAGATAATGGCAGATGTAATATATAAAAAAGAATATACATTGCCCAAAAGCTATGATTATTATTCGATAACCGATAACAGAACCGACAGATATATGTGCAGCTTTTTAAATTTTAAATTTCCCTGTTAAATAAGTTTTTTGTATTATGATGAAAGGGTGTTAGTAAAAAATAAAAAAAAAATTTGTTTTTACAATAAAAATATAACGATAGAGTTTACGAAGCAGAGTGAAATTGAAGTTAGTAAAAGCAGTGTAAATATGGATAAAGCCGTTCTTGATAAAAAATTACTTGCACAGTCAATGCTTTATGAAGTGTTTGAAAAGCAAGATAGTACGCTTGTAAGCAGGAAAATCAATATAAAAAAGAGCAATAATAATTTTAATGCTGAAATCAGCTATATTTTTAACGAAAATATAGCACAAACATCAGAATTAAGTGTGACAGATTAAAATATATGTGGTATAATTAAACTTATAAGATTATTATAGGGTGATATTATGCGGATTTTATGTATAGGTGATGTCGTAGGCAGTATAGGTTGTCGCTTTTTGCGTGATAAGTTGCCGACTTTGAAGAAAGTAAAAGGAATAGACTTTGTGCTTTGCAACGGAGAAAACTCGGCAGACGGCAACGGAATTACACCGTCATCTGCAAATTATCTTCTCGACAGCGGTGTAAATGTTATTACTCTCGGCAACCATTCTTTCAGGCGTAAAGAGGCTTATGACTTTATTGACGAAAATCCGTTTATAGTTCGTCCCGCAAATTTTCCTGACGGAACTACTCCGGGTATGGGAATTGTAAATGTTGATACAGGCAGAAAGATAATTACCGTAATCAATATTATGGGCAATACCTTTATGGACAACAACCTTGATTGTGCGTTTGATTGTGCCGAAAATATGCTTAAGAAAGCGGAGAGCAATATTATTATAGTTGACTTTCATGCTGAGGCTACGGGCGAAAAAAGAGCTATGGGATATTTCCTTGACGGTAAGGTATCTGCAATGTTTGGTACACATACTCATGTGCAGACTTCTGACGCACAGGTTTTGCCTAACGGCAGCGGATATATAACCGATGTAGGTATGACAGGAACAATTCATTCGGTTTTGGGTGTAAAAAGCGAAATAATTATCAATAAATTCAAAACCAAGCTGCCTGCAAGATTTGACCTTGCGGACGGTGAATGTAAAATGGAATGTGTGCTTTTCGATATTGATGACAAAACAGGCAAAACATTGACCGCAGAGTCATTCAGAATTGAATAAGGTAACCAAAATTTTAAATTTGATATATTTTTGCGAATTTTACTTGCAAAATTCCGTTCTAAAATATATAATAACTATGTCTATGAATTTAATTGTATGATAAAGGATGTGTTCGCAATGTTTAACGGCGAAATCTTAAAGAATGCGATAATTTCTGGTGCAAACAATATAAGCTCACAGAAAAATCAGATTAATGATCTTAATATTTTCCCTGTTCCCGACGGTGATACAGGTACAAATATGTCTATGACTATAATGGCTGCCGCAAAAGCTCTTGCCGATTATGACGGTGACGATGCGGGCGAGGTAGCACAGATTACAGCTTCCGCAATGTTAAGAGGAGCAAGAGGTAACTCGGGTGTTATTACATCTCTTATTTTCCGTGGCTTTGCACAGGGACTTAAGGGTATGAAAGAAGTAAACGGCAAAAGCCTTGCCGCAGCTCTCGGTATCGGTGTTGACGCAGCGTATAAGGCTGTAATGAAACCTACAGAGGGCACAATCCTTACAGTAGCCCGTATGGCTTATGAAGAGGGTGTTGAGGCTTCAAGAATAAACTCAGACAGCCTTTATGTATGGCAGTGCATTTGCAATAAGGCAAACGAGGCACTTGCAATTACTCCGGAACTCTTACCTGTTCTTAAAAAGGCAGGAGTTGTTGACGCAGGCGGTAAGGGCCTTTGTGTAATCTTTGAGGGTATGCTTTCCTACCTTAAGGACGGTGTAATGATTGAGTACACCGAGGCAAAAGAAGAGGCTACTGTTGATAATTTTGAAAGTGCGGCTGCTGAATTTGACGATGATATTCAGTTTACTTACTGCACAGAATTTATTATAGGCAGAAATATAGAGGACGCTCCCGACCCGGACGAGCTTAGATCTTATCTTCAGACTATCGGCGACTGCGTTGTAGTAGTTAATGACGAAGAGATTATTAAAGTTCATGTTCATACCGAACAGCCGGGTAAGGCTCTTACAAAAGCTCTTTTGTTCGGTCAGCTTTTGACAGTAAAAGTTGAAAATATGAAAGAACAGCACAAAAATGCCAAGGCTGCCGCTAAACCTAAGAAAGAAACTTTTGAGCCGGCAGAACCTGTTGAAGACTTTGGCTTTGTTGCGGTTGCGGCAGGCGAGGGACTTAAAAACCTCTTCAAGGATTTAGGTTGTGCCAATGTTGTTTCCGGCGGTCAGAGTATGAACCCGAGCACAGACGATATTTACGCAGCGGTAATGGCTACACCGGCTAAAAATGTATTGGTGTTCCCGAATAATAAAAATATCATTCTTGCTGCCGAGCAGACTATACCAATGGTTAAGGACAGAAATGTTGTTATTGTTCCTACAAGAACAATTCCGCAGGGTATGACAGCACTTCTTAATTTCGATTCGGAGATTTCCCCCGAAAGCAACGCTCAGCTTATGATGGACGCCGCAACAGGTGTAGGCACAGGTCTTGTTACATTTGCAGCAAGAAACAGTGAGTTTGGCGGTAAGAAGATTAAAGAGGGCGACATAATTGCTCTTGAAAACGGTAAGCTTACCATTACAGAGAAAAATCCTGTAAAGGCAGTTGTAAAGCTTGCCAAGAATATGGTAACCCGTGATACTTCGTTTATCACACTTATTTACGGTAATGACATCAGCGAAGAAGATGCAAAGACAGCATTCAACGAGCTTTCGGATAAGTTCGGTTCACGCACAGATGTTACTCTCGTAAAGGGTGATCAGCCGGTTTATTACTTTATCCTCAGTGTAGAATAATTTTGTAAGCATTGTCTTGCTTGCCCTGTGGCTGAGTATAAAAGTAGAAAGTTATTTGATTGAAAGGGGCGTGCATTCACGCCCTTTTGTTTTTCGGTGGAATTATGGCTTCTCTGTATAAAATTTCAATTGATAAATTAAACGGAATAGGCAAAAAAAGAGCCGAGCTTTTTAATAAGCTGGGCATTTACAGCATAGGAGATTTGCTTAGTTTTTATCCGAAAGGATACGAGGATTGGAGTTCAACCGTTAAAATCGAAAGCCTGCAAGACGGCTTCGAGCAGAAAGGCTGAAGTAAAGGGCTTAGAGCCAGAAGCAGCAG
>ENA-OWOF01000679-OWOF01000679.1-gut-metagenome-genome-assembly--contig:-NODE-679-length-10862-cov-4.186741_pt1 | contig 10862 bp, 9 predicted proteins | sample MGYA00248255_ERZ651790 | MGnify/ENA primary metagenome ERZ651790 (study PRJEB26908, sample SAMEA4031711) | gut metagenome | biome: gut; feature: normal infant; material: stool | place: China | collected 2015 ...
CACGCATCATATCCAAGCTGATGCAGTGGACGGACGACAGGCAGATACATATCCATACGATACTGCATCAGAACAAAGGGGATGAGAACGCAAGAGGGCACATTGGTACGGAGTTGAACAACAAGGCGGAAACCGTATTGCAGGTAGAAAAGGACAAGGGCAACGGTGACATCAGCCATGTTTCAGCCATTCACATCCGGGCAATGGACTTTGAGCCTTTCGCATTCCGTATCAACGACAAAGCCCTTCCCGAACTCATTGAGGGATACAAACCTGAAACAAAGAAGCCGGGAAGACCCGAAGAAGAGAAGTTCGACCCTTACAGGCATATCACCGAGCAGCAGCACCGTATCGCATTGGAAGCCGTTTTCGGGCTGAAAGAGGAATACGGCTACAAGGAACTGGAAGATGCCTTAATCAAGACCTATATGTCAGTGGGTGTAAAGCTGAACCATAAAAAGGCGGTATCGCTCATCACCATGCTCCGCAACAAACGGATGATAGTGCAGGAGACAGGCAGAAAATACACATTCATGCCTGACTTCCACTATTAGCCCATTTCCCTGCAATCACTTCACTTTATTTTCGGGGTGTATATATTAGGAATATAGTGAAGTGCTTGGGGAATGGGACTAAATCACTTCACTTTATTACCGTATCCTATATATACGAGAATTTAGTGAAGTGATTATAGACCGTACTTCCTAAAAAGGTACGGGCAAAAAGAAAAATAAACCAATTCACCAACTACTAAAACAATCATTTTATGGATATACAGACAGCCAAGCAAATCAGAATAGCGGATTATCTGCATAGTTTAGGATATTCTCCCGTCAAGCAACAAGGTGTCAATCTGTGGTATAAATCACCGTTAAGGGAAGAAGCCGAAGCCTCGTTCAAGGTAAATACCGAACGTGAACAATGGTATGACTTCGGTTTGGGTAAAGGTGGTGGTATCATAGAACTGGCTGCACACCTGTACGCTACCGACCATGTACCTTACATCTTGAAACGGATAGCAGAGCAGACACCGCACGTGCGCCCGGTATCTTTCTCTTTTGGAAAGCAAAACTCTTCCGAGCCGAGCTTCCAACAGTTGGAGATTGTTCCGCTGTCATCTACTGCCCTGCTTGCCTACTTACAAGGTAGAGGAATTAACATAAAACTGGCGAAAAGAGAATGTAGTGAAGCACGTTTCACTCACAACGGCAAGCGGTACTTTGCCATCGCCTTTCCCAATGGTTCGTGTGGATATGAAATCCGCAACCGCTATTTCAAGGGCTGCATCGCCCCAAAGGAAATCTCCCACATCAGGCAGTCGGGAAAAGCGAGGAATACCTGTTATGTGTTCGAGGGATTTATGGACTACCTCTCCTTTTTGACATTGAGACAAGAGAGCTGCCCAAATTATCCGGAATTGGACGGGCAGGACTACATTGTATTGAACTCCGTATCGAATGTAAACAAGGCTCTCTATCCGTTGGGCAATTACGAACGCATCCACTGCTTTTTCGACAACGACCATGCAGGACTGGAAGCACTCCGGCAAATCCGCATGGAATACGGCAGAGAGCGGTACATCCGGGACGCTTCGCAGATTTACAGAGGATGCAAGGACTTGAACGAATACTTACAGAAACAGATTGAAAGAAAAAGGCAGCTCCAGTCCGCCAAAGGGGTGCGCAGCCAATCACCGGAGAAGAAGAGCGGCTTCCGGTTATAGCCCACTATAACTACACGCTCCGCTTTCGTAGTTGTGGGCTCTCCCGAGGGGATTAGGGCTTTGCCCTAATGACCCACTCAGGGCGTTTCACCCCTGAGAACCCCGAGCAAAGAGTGACCCTCTCTTTGCAATCTCCGCTTATGGGTTACCCCTAAGAACCCCTCTGCGAAAGCGAGCAAAGTAAATCAATTGTAAACAAAGGAAAGAAGCTATGGCAACAAAATCAAGCATACATATCAAGCCTTGCAACATCGCATCGAGCGAGGCACACAACCGAAGGACTGCCGAGTATATGCGTAATATCGGGGAGTCCAGAATCTATGTCGTTCCCGAACTTTCCACCGATAACGAACAGTGGATAAATCCCGACTTCGGCACTCCCGAACTGCGAACTCATTATGACAATATCAAGCAAATGGTCAAGGAAAAGACCGGACGTGCCATGCAGGAAAAGGAAAGGGAACGCAAGGGAAAGAATGGAAAGATTATCAAGGTGGCGGGATGCTCACCCATCCGTGAAGGAGTATTGCTTATCAGACCGGACACCACACTGGCTGATGTACGCAAATTCGGTGAAGAGTGCCAAAGACGCTGGGGCATCACTCCGCTACAGATTTTCCTGCATAAAGACGAAGGGCATTGGCTGAACGGTCAGCCGGAAGCGGAAGACAAAGAGAGCTTCCAAATAGGAAGCAGATGGTTCAAGCCGAACTATCATGCTCATATCGTATTCGACTGGATGAACCACGAAACCGGGAAGAGCCGAAAGCTCAATGACGAGGATATGGCAACCATGCAGACCCTTGCTTCCGATATTCTGCTAATGGAACGTGGGCAGACAAAAGCTGTCACAGGTAAAGAGCATCTGGAACGAAACGATTTCATCATTGAGAAGCAGAAAGCCGAACTGCAACGTATAGAAGAAACCAAGCGACACAAGGAGCAACAGGTAAGCCTTGCCGAACAGGAACTCAAACAGGTAAAAGCTGAGATACGTACAGACAAACTCAAAAGTGCAGCTACCGATGTAGCCACTGCCATAACCAGCAGCGTAGGTTCTCTTTTCGGAAGCGGTAAGTTGAAAGAACTGGAACATAACATCGAGCAGCTACATCAGGAGATTGCCAACCGGGACAAAGCTACTGATGAATTAAAAATTCAGATGCAACAAATGCAGGAACAGCACGGCAGACAAATACGCAATCTTCAAGGAATACATAATAAAGAGATTGAAGCTAAAGACAAAGAAATATCACGGCTAAACACCCTGCTTGAAAAGGCATTATGCTGGTTCCCATTACTCAAAGAAATGCTGAGAATGGAAAAATTATGCTATGTCACTGGTTTTACCAAGGGGATGGTTGATTCTCTTTTATACAAAAAGGAAGCTCTCAGATGTAGTGGAAAAATCTATTCCGAAGAATATAGACAGAGATTTGAAACAAAAAATGTAATTTTCAAAATTGAACGAAGCCCGATCGATAAGAATAAATTGATGCTGACTATAAACCAACAGCCAATCAGCGAATGGTTCAAAGAACAATGGGAGAAGTTACAGCAGCATCTGCGTAACTCAGTGCAGAAAGAACAAAAATCCAGAGGATTCAGGATGTAATATAGAGAAGTACAATTCATCATGGATTGTACTTCTATCGTAATATATAGTACAAAATCTAAGTTGTCTAACTATTCTAAAGTAAAATAAGCAATAAAAGAATATCTTATTCACTATTAATATACCATATTGTCAATATCTTTCCCTCATTTAGTCAATCGTATCTTTTCGTGGTAGAAATAATTTACGATAACCGGCTTGCCTTTTTCCGAGCGCCCGTAAGGCAAATCATTTATTCTATATGGAAACCCCTGTGCCTTGGCGTATTGGGAAATGTCCTGTTCCAATGCCTGCCAGTAATCAAGCCTCTTTTTGTTGTATATTTCTTCGTATAACGGAAAGAGGTCGGGATGCTTCTCACGGATATACGTCATTATCCCTCCCTTGAACTGCCCGCGCAGATTCAGGTTTTCGAGCCATATCAAATCGGCATATCCTTTCACTTTCTCGATAATCGCCTTCATATCGGTTATTCCGGGGAATATGGGCGATACAAAACACACGGTACGGATGCCCGCCTCATAGACCTGACGCATTGCGTTCAGACGACGTTCTATGCTCACGGCATTGTCCATATCCGTACGAAAACGCTCGTCAAGCGTATTGACCGACCATGACACCGTTACTTTGGGAAAACGCTTCAACAGGTCGAGGTCGCGCAGGACAAGGTCGGACTTAGTGCATATCATAATCTCGGCGTTGCTCCCACGCAGCTCTTCGAGCAGCCTGTGGGTACGGCAAAATTGCTCCTCATACGGGTTGTAACCATCCGTCACGGAACCTATCACAATGCGCTCTCCGTCATATTTGTGCGGATTGGCTATCGGTTTCCAGTTCTTCACGTCCAGAAATGCACCCCACGGTTCTGTATGCCCGGTGAATCGTTTCATAAACGATGCGTAGCAATACTTACAGGCGTGGGGACAGCCCACGTAAGGGTTGACCGAATATCCTCCGACCGGCAGTGAGGATTTGGTCATAACGCTCTGTACGTCTATTTCTTTGATTATTTCGGTATTCATTGTAAGCGTTTTGTAAATTGTTCCGGCAGTTCCTGAATCATCCTTTCTTCGCCCATTATAGGCAGCAAATCCTCTTTCATAAACACGGGGACGCCCTGTGTTTGGGCTTGGTCGGCAATGTGAAGCACCCATTCGGGACGGGAATCCACTTTGCCTTTCCGATGTCCGGTCTCCGTACCTATGACAATCCAGTCGATACCCTCGAAATCTATATCGCCGATTTCATCGAAAATAGGTTCGAAAGTGACATGGTAGTGCTTGGCCTTGATATTTCTTTTCAAATCGTCTAGCCGCTTTTTTTCGGAATTGCGCGTGACGGTCACGCCCATCCATACATTCTCGTCATCTGTAGAGAAACTGATCTTGTCCGGACATTTCGTAAGGAATATATAAGCGTGTTGCGGATTGCTTTTCATTCGTCTGAATATTTCCGCATTCCATTCAGGCTTCCAATCGGAGAAATCGCTCATTCCGGTCATCAGCCATACGTGAGGCTTGGGCGTGTCGATGATACGCAGCTTTCGCACCATATATTCCGGTACGGAAAAGTCGTCGGTAATGTGGAAACGGCGGCAGTTGTTACGGGCATAGCAGTAGCTGCACCCGATGGAGCAGCCTACCACTATGTTCATATTCTTTATCAGGGATTTTATACAGATAGTCATCTGCTTAGAGTTCCTTTTTAGAATCATTTCGGAGAGACTTTCCATTTTACCGGTTCTTTCAGTATGATTCCGTCAGTGGCATCCTCCTGTGAGAATGTATTGCTGCAATATTGTATGCAGAGCATGAGGAGCGGAGTCGTTCCGTTGTTACGGACACTTCGTTTTCCTGCAGGAGATACCCTGACAACGCTACCTTCTTCCACTGGGAACACTGTTCCGTCTACTTGAAATTCACCTTTACCGGAGAGGAAAAAATAAAGTTCCTCATGACTCTTGTGACTATGCAGAAATCCGGTTTCTGTACCCGGGGCGAATGACTGGAAAGAAAACTCGCTTCCCGTAGTTCCGAGAGCGGTGCTGCAGAATACTTTTCCGGGAATTTTCACATCCGGGCCAAGCTGAAGTTCGTATTCATTCAGTTCATTCAACTTACCGACACTGATCGCGGCGAAATTCTGTTCTACCGCGATTTTCCTAATCTTTTTCATCTTTCTAATATTTTGAAATGATTGTTTATACAGTTATTTAAGTGTTATGCTTTCTCCGTCTTCCGGTATAATCAGTCGGCTCATATCCGTCCCGTGATGGCGAGCTTCGTTGCGAAGGATGGCACGGGTGGTCTGGCAATGATCGATGGCATCCATGTGTACGGTAATCAGCTTGATGTGTGGGGGGAGTGTGTCAAGCATCGCCATTACTTCCTGTTCATTGGGGATGATACAACCGTCCGTCTTAGAGAATTCGGGGAATACCGCACCGCCACTGTTCACCACAATATAATTAGGACGATACTTTTCCACGGTAGCAAGAGTACATTCTTCCCATTTGCAATCGCCCATGATATAAATAGTCGGAAGCCCTTCGGACATCAGCACATAGCCCGAAACAGGTCCCATCATCTGGCCTATCTGACCGAAACCGTGATGGCCAATAGCACGGTGGATGGTCAGATGACCTAAGGTTATGCTCTCTTCAATCGCTTCTACATTTGAGAAACCATCTTTCAGGATGGCGGCCTTATCTTGTGGCTGGGTGTAGAAAGGAATGTCTTTCGGCAAATGCTGCTTTACACTTGGTTCGTAATGGTCGATGTGGTTGTGGGTGAGCAGTACCATATCAACACCTTCAGTAATGTCGCTAATAGGCATTACGAGATGTACCCTCGGATTCTTATATACACCGAGAGCTGATTGCAGGGTTCCTTTGTCGGCAAATACGGGGTCAATAAGAATGGTATGTCCTGCATAGTTGATTTTCAAGGTGGCACTGCGTACCAACCGAATAATTGCTTTTTCGTTCATGATGTTATGTTTTGTATTATTTTTCGGGTACAAAGTTCGAAAGGATATCCCAATGTCTCTATGCCTTAAAAACAGGAATATATGCCATTTTGATAAAAGAATGATGTATATTTGCAGAAAGCAAAAAACAAGAGTGATGAAAGCTATAATCAATCCCGAAAGACTTGTAAGCGTTCCGTTCAATAAAACGCAATGTGGCGTAGACTTCTACATTAACACAGGCGAAAGCAAGGACATCTGTGGTGTCTTGACCGAGCATAAGGCGTTTAAGACAGATTTTTTCAGCTTCTATTTCTTTCGTCGTGCCAATGGATATTTGTTGCTGAACTTCCGAAAAGTGGAGTTACGGGATGGTATGGTGCTGCTTTTGTCGCCGCACCAGCAACAGGAATGGCACGTGAACGAGGTAGAACTAGATTACACTTTTCTTATTTTCCGCGAAGACTTTATGCGCACGTTCATTGCTGACAAGTTCTTCGTATATCGGCTGTTGTATTATTATCAGACTGATACACCGCCCTACTTGTTTGCCGAGCCGGAGGAGCTGACGGAATATATGCGCCTCTTAAAAAAGATAAAACAAGAACTACAACATCCTGTGGTAGACACTTACAACCTCATTGTGTCAGTGCTTTATTATCTACTGGTAATTATCAACCGGGCATACGCTCAAACTTATCGTCTACCTGTCGAAGTGCCAAAAAACAATTACGCATTCAAATTCAAGGACTTACTCGAAAAACATATCCGAACGACACAGCGCGTTCAAGAATATGCTGATATGCTTCGGGTAAGTCGTATCACCTTGAATAATTCTGTCATGGCGCAATTTGGTGTATCAGCCATTCACTTACTCAAGCAACGTCTTTTGGAAGAGCTGAAAAATGAGCTACTGTTCTCCAATCTGAATGTGAGCCAACTGGCAGACGAGTTCCACTTTTCCGACCCCAGTCACCTCATGCGTTTTTTCAAAAAAGAAACAGGCAAGACTTTTACCCAATATCTAATGAATTACAAAAGAGGAATATATGAATAGAAATTTCATATTTTGGCAAATGAATTCCAAATTTAAGATATTTATTTTTTTGAATAACTATATTTTTCGTCATAAAGGTTCATTCTGCCAGTCCATAGAAATACCAATCGCTTTGTAATTGACATTCTTTTGAAGAATCTTAAAAAATACAAAAACACCCAATTTTACATTCTTGGGTGTAAAAAAGGGTGTAAATCTCGCAAATGCTTGATTTACACCCTTTATTGCGGAGAGACAGGGATTCGAACCCCGGGTACCTCGCAGTACAACGGTTTTCAAGACCGCCGCAATCGACCACTCTGCCACCTCTCCAAGACTCCTTTTCAGAAGTACTTTCTGTTGAAAGCGCTGCAAAGGTACGACTTTATTTTAAATAAGCAAATAGTTTACCAGTTTTTTTGCTATAAAATTTTCAAATCGTATTTTTGCATACGAATAATAAACGAAAGAAATAAATCATGATATACCCTCAGAATTTCGAACAGAAAATAGGTTTCGATTCCATCCGTCATTTACTAAAAGAGAAATGTCTCAGCACATTAGGTCAAGAAAGAGTAGATGAAATGAACTTCTCAGAATCCTTTAAGGATATTAATGAATGGCTGGAACAGGTGATGGAATTCATACGCATCATACAAGAGGAAGACAGTTTTCCCGACCAATATTTTTTTGATGTACGCCCATCACTAAAACGTATCCGCGTAGAAGGTATGTATTTGGATGAGCAAGAACTGTTTGATTTACGTCGTTCTTTAGAAACAATTCGTGATATCATCCATTTTCTGACACTGACCCCGAATGACGAAGAACAAGAAAACTCCCCCTACCCTGCCCTACAAAAACTGGCAGGAGATATTATCGTGTTTCCTCAACTCATCACGCGTATTAACAACATCTTAGACAAATTCGGAAAAATCAAAGACAATGCTTCTTCCGAATTATTACGCATCCGCAGAGAGTTGGCCTCGACAGCCGGAAGCATATCACGCAGTTTGAATGCAATTCTACGCAACGCTCAAGCAGAAGGTTATGTTGATAAAGATGTAACTCCTACCATGCGTGACGGAAGACTCGTCATCCCTGTCGCACCGGGATTAAAACGGAAAATCAAGGGAATTGTACACGATGAATCATCCACCGGCAAAACAGTTTTCATAGAACCGGCCGAAGTAGTGGAAGCAAACAATAGAATACGGGAATTGGAAGGAGAAGAACGCCGGGAAATCATCCGTATCCTGACAGATTTCTCTATCATAATCCGCCCACAGGTCCCCGCCATCCTCCAGTCATACGAATTTTTGGCAGAAATTGATTTCATCCGTGCCAAAGCCCATTTTTCCATTCAGACGAACGCCACCAAACCATCATTGGAAGACAAACAGATTTTGGACTGGACCATGGCCATACACCCACTATTGCAACTCTCGCTGGCCAAGCATAATAAAAAGGTTGTTCCTCTAGATATAGAACTAACTAAAAATCAACGCATTCTAATTATATCCGGACCGAATGCCGGAGGTAAATCCGTTTGTCTGAAGACTGTGGGATTACTACAATATATGTTACAATGTGGTATGCCGGTTCCGATGCATGAACGTAGCCATGCCGGATTATTCGGCAGTATCTTTATAGACATAGGTGACGAACAAAGTATCGAAGACGATCTGAGTACCTACTCCTCACACCTTACCAACATGAAAACAATGATGAAAAGCTGTAACGAACGCAGCCTTATCCTCATTGATGAATTCGGCGGAGGTACAGAACCACAAATTGGAGGAGCCATAGCTGAAGCTGTGTTGAAACGTTTCAATGAAAAGGGCACATTCGGCGTTATCACCACTCATTATCAAAATTTGAAACATTTTGCCGAAGATCACGAAGGAGTGGTTAATGGTGCCATGTTATATGACAGGCATTTAATGCAAGCTTTATTCCAATTACAAATAGGAAATCCGGGAAGTTCATTTGCAGTAGAAATAGCTAGGAAAATAGGTTTACCGGAAGAAGTAATAGCCGACGCATCCGAAATTGTAGGGAGTGAATATATCAATGCTGATAAATATCTACAAGATATCGTACGTGACAAACGTTATTGGGAAACCAAGCGTCAGAACATCCGCAAACGAGAAAAACAGATGGAAGAAACCATCGCCAAATACGAAGAAGAACTACAGGAACTGGAGAAAAGTCGTAAAGAGATTTTGCGAAAGGCCAAAGAAGATGCGGAAAGATTGATACAGGAATCAAATGCCCGAATTGAAAATACCATCCGTATCATCAAGGAAGCACAAGCCGACAAAGAACGTACACAATCGGCACGTCAGGAACTGACTGATTTTAAAAATCAGATAGAAGATATCGAGAAAAAGAACAAGGAAGATGAAATCATCCGGAAAATGGAAAAACTCCGTGAAAAACAAGAGCGGAAAAAAAACAAAAAGGATAAAGCCAAGACGGAATCTTCCCAACTGTCAATACCCAAAGAACAGCCTATCACTGTAGGTAGCACTGTAAAGATCAAAGGTCAATCCAGTGTCGGAGAAGTACTAGGAATTAATGGCAAAAATGCAATAGTTATGTTCGGAATGATAAAAACCAATGTAAAACTGGATAAGCTGGAACGTAGCACACCAATACAGCCCACCCAGAAAACAATGGTAAAAAGTACCTTCGTCAGCAGTGAAACACAAGATCGGGTATATGAAAAGAAACTAAATTTCAAACAAGATATTGATGTACGCGGTATGCGTGGCGATGAAGCGATACAGGCAGTAACTTATTTTATCGATGATGCCATACTATTGGGAATAGACCGTGTACGTATCCTTCACGGAACAGGTACAGGCATACTGCGCACCCTGATTCGCAGCTATTTGGGAAGTGTTCCAGGAGTAGCACACTATCAAGACGAACACGTACAATTTGGTGGGGCAGGTATTACTGTAGTAGACTTAAAATAATATTTTAATAGAATAAGAGGCTGTTTTTAATTAATTTTCTCTATATTCGCACTAAAATTAGAGAAAATTAAAAGCAAAGGTGGCAGCGGGAACTTCTCATACAACTATAAGTATTAAGCTTAATGAGCAAGGGTTTCATGATATTTTCAATAAATATTATGTAACTCTATGCTTATTTGCCAATCAATATACAGAAAACCAAGAAACTTCAGCAGATATTGTACAAGATTCATTTGCCAAACTATGGCAAATAAGAGAAGATTTTTTTTATCTGCATCAGGTAAAAGCATTTTTATATACAGCTGTACGCAATAAAGCACTCAATGAACTGGAGCATTCAAAAGTAGTATATGAATACGCTCAAAATGTCATCGAAAAGAAAAAGGATTCCTTTTTTCACGATGCAATCGTTGAAGAGGAAACTTATCGTATCGTTTCTGAAGCCATAAATAAATTACCTGACCAAATGAAAGACATTATGCAACTATCTATGGAAGGGAAAAAAAACGCAGAAATAGCAGACAGACTAAACATAAC
>ENA-OWOF01000689-OWOF01000689.1-gut-metagenome-genome-assembly--contig:-NODE-689-length-10706-cov-13.866591_pt1 | contig 10706 bp, 8 predicted proteins | sample MGYA00248255_ERZ651790 | MGnify/ENA primary metagenome ERZ651790 (study PRJEB26908, sample SAMEA4031711) | gut metagenome | biome: gut; feature: normal infant; material: stool | place: China | collected 2015...
TCACGGAGGAAAAAGTAAAAACGCTGTTGGATATGCATATCATCAGTGCCGGGGCGAAACTGGAAAATGGTGCGGTAATGGTGGCATCTCTGGAAAAACCAACAGAACCTGTGGCGGATGGAAAACAGAAAGAGGATAAGGAGAAGGTGTGAAAACGTGGAAATAGAATTTATAATGCAGATTTTAAGTAATCAGTCAATGTTTAATTTTGCGTGTTTTATGTTTATCTGTTGTGCATTCATCTGGTTATGCGAGAAAGCCAGAAGTTATATAATACGACTTATTCAGTATATAACAAAAAATATATAATTTTCAAAGGATCCTGCCTATGCAATTTGTAGGCAGGGTTCTTTTTGTTTCCAGACCAATTATCTGACAAAGGTGGTATAGGAAGTCAAATATTTAAATTTTATTTTTAATAGTTTTTCGGACATTTGGCTGCGTGGTGTTTGGAATGTCTGAAAAAGTATAAGTTTTTATTTACGAGTGGAAGGTCACGAACACTCGATTCATTTAACGCCGGGAATCGGCGAGCCCTTTAAGCCCTTGTTTTTATGGGCTGTACAACTGTTTCAGCATAACAATAATCTGGGAAAAGTCAAGACCCGGGTCGATTCATGACATATTTGGGTCGATTCATGCAAAAAACGGTTTTTAGCGTCTAAAACATAATATAATTTGTATGGATGAGTTGATGGGAAACAACTTATATATACGAAAAGAAAGAAGGGAAAGACATGAGAGTAAGAAAAAGTGTAAGAGTACTGGCTTTATTATTATGTCTGTCGCTGATGACAGTGCCGGTGAAGGTGTCAGCAGACTATTATGGTGTAGAAATGCCAGCTCTGGAGTACTATAACAATGGAGATAACAATGGGGATTTAAAAAAAGTAACTTTTGCTGGGTCTTTAATCCGAGGTAATAGCGACGGCGGGCATATTGTGATCATGACAAATAGATTGCGATCCGTTGTAGAAGGAACAGGATATGGGGATTTTACGGATTATGGATTTTATGGAGGAAGATTCAGGGATTTTGTGGCTGTGGAAGAAGATGATAGGGATAATAGTACATTTGGAATTGTAGCGTATACCGCCGAGTTGCTTCACCCTAACAAAAGGTCAATATCTATTTCACTGCCAGAAAGAGTGATTTCCAAAAGTAATCCGGGAGTCTATTATATGTATCTTTGGACGCAATACGAAGGATATTGTTATCCTGATCAATTATTAGCCAGGATAAAAGTGACAGACACGGATATAACAGTAGATCCGGCAACCAGCAGAAATTCGTGTAATGATGAAAGGTATTTTTATATTGTTCCGCCTGCTCACATGACAAGAGATATGAGCTCAGGTGCAGAACTCCAGGAAGAAGTAGTTCAAGGTTCAGACATAGCTTCAGTTATATATACGGCGAATGAGGGATATTATTTTCCAGAAGACTATACTACATCAGGGGCTCCGTATGGTATTACAGTAACAAGGAACAGTGAAAACAAAATTACAGTGTCTGGTACATTGACAACAAATGCTAAACTGACATTAACGGAGCCGACGGCAAAGTCTGCAACCTATACGGTAACAGTAATCCCGGCAGAACACATGACACGAAAAACAGATTCCGGTTTAGCGACACAGAGCGGCTTGACTGGAGCCATGAAGGATGTTGTGTATACAGCAGAAGATGGCTATTATTTTCCTGAGAGCTATCCTGTAGCGACAGTGAACGGTATTACCGTAACCAGAAAGGATGATAGTCAGATCATAGTATCCGGCACACCGACAGCCAATACCGAAATACAGTTGACTGCTCCGGAGAAAAAAGTTGTAACTTATAATGTAACAGTAACCGCAGCAGCTCACATGAAGCGAGAAACAACTTCCGGTTTAGCGACACAGAACGGCTTGACCGGAGCCATGACGAATGTTGTGTATACAGCAGAAGCTGGCTATTATTTCCCTGAGAGCTATTCCGTAGAGGCATTGAACGGTATTACCGTAACCAGGAACAATGATAGCGAAATCACAGTATCCGGCACACCGACAGCCAATACCGAAATACAGCTGACGGCTCCAACAGAAAAAACAACTACGCCGCCGTCAACAGAACCAGCACCGGCAACCCTAGCACCGGCAACCCCGACCCCTGCACCGGCGACTCCGACTCCTGTACCGGCAACGCCGACCCCTGCACCTTCAAATAATAACAGTAATAATGATTCTGATAACTCTTCGGACAGTCAGGTTTCTCAGGCCACAGCAACCCCTGCACCGACACCGGAAGCAATAACTTACGCGGTACAAAAAGGGGACTCCCTTTGGAAAATTGCCCGTAGGAACGGTTGCAGCCTTCAGGCACTCATGGAGGCAAATAAGGAATTACTTAAGAACAGCGACCGGATTTATCCGAACCAGAAGTTGATTATACCTACCTCAGATGCAACACCTAATGTACCACTTTGGCAACAGCCTGCTGCTTTGCCGAATTCCGGTGCATATAGAACTTATAAGGTGCAGAAGGGAGATTCTCTTTGGAAGATTGCTCACGAAAATGGCTGCTCTTTAGAAGAACTTATTATTTTGAATAATATTTCTGCAGACCGCGTAAAGCTGATCTATCCCGGATGGGAACTGCTTATACCTGAAAAATAATGATGCCAGGGTCAAAAGGTCTAAGCCCACATGAGCTTGCGCATAAGTGGGTGAAAGACCTTAGGACCCGCCCCGATATGAGCATAAAAGTGGGATGATAATCCCACGATATGCGAATAGAGGGGAAGGATTGTGGGAGTGCGCAGCACGGAACAATCCGTAGGCATCAAAGTCGGGGGGGGACTTTTGCCCCCGACATCAAAATAATAAATAATAAAAATAAGAACCCAATATACTGCCCCCGGAAAATCTGATGCCGGGGGCAGTTGCTTTTTTTCTGCAAAAATGCGAAAATATAAGATAGCGCATTGAATGCATGAAAGTAAGGAGAAAGCTATGTATATTATCGCAGGGCTGGGGAATCCCGGCAAAGAATATGAAAATACGAGACATAATATCGGTTTTGATGTCATAGACAGATTAGCAGAGGAAGAAAATATCGCCGTCATGGAGAGCAAGCATAAGGCACTGATCGGCAAGGGTTACGTGGCAGGGCAGAAGGTGATCCTGGCAAAGCCCCAGACCTTCATGAACCTGAGCGGAGAGAGCATCCGGGAGATCGTAGACTATTATAAGGTGGACGATACGACAGAACTGATCGTGATCTCTGACGACATCAGTCTGGATGTGGGACAGCTCCGCATCCGCAAAAAAGGCAGCGCCGGCGGGCATAATGGACTCAAGAATATCATCAAGATGTTAGGGCATGATACTTTTATCCGTGTGCGTATGGGTGTGGGTGAGAAACCGAAGAATTATGACCTGGCAGATTATGTATTGGGACATTTCCCTTCGGAAGAACGCACCGTCATGGATGAAGCGACGAAGACTGCCGCAGAAGCGATCCGTATGATCATCACCGAGAGCGCGGATGCAGCAATGAACCATTTTAACAGTAAGAAAGCGTAACGGTCATTAAATTTAAGAGGAAAAAGAAATGCAGGCACTACTTGCGCCATTGAAAGAACTGGCGGAATATGATGAGATCCGTAAAATCGTCAGACAGGGAAAGGGAACTATTGCTCTGTCCGGCTGCGTGGACTCACAGAAACTTCACATGATCTACGGACTCAGCGATGGCCTGAAATACAAGGTCATCGTTACTTATAATGACTTAAAAGCCAAGGAAATCTACGAGGAATACCGCTTTTATGACAGAAATGTCATGCTGTATCCGGCGAAGGACCTGATCTTTTTCCAGGCAGATATTCATGGTAATCAACTGGTGCAGGAGCGGATCAAAACCCTGCGCAGAGTCGTGGAGGGCAAGCCTGTCACAATCGTCACCACTTACGCGGCACTGATGACACCACAGGTATTGTGGCAGGAGCAGGATATTATCCGCACCGAACGGGGCGGAAGCCTGGATGAGAGCAATTTGGCATCCAGACTGGTCGCAATGGGATATGAGAAGGCATACCAGGTGGAGAGCCCGGGACAGTTCTCCATTCGCGGCGGTATCGTGGACATTTTTGATCTGACGGAGGAGAATCCATACCGCATCGAATTGTGGGGGGATGAAGTGGAATCCATCCGCAGCTTCGATATCTTAAGCCAGCGTTCCATTGAGAAGCTGGAGAGCATCACGGTCTACCCGGCGACAGAGTTTGTATTGTCAGAGGAACAGATTCATAAGGGTATCGCGAAACTGGAAAAAGAAGCAGTAAAACAGGAAAAAGTCTTCCGGGATGCGCACCAGCCGGAGGAAGCCCACAGGATCGCCACTCAGGTAAGCGAGCTGAAGGAACAGCTGCTGGAGTTTCAGAGCAAGATCAATCTGGAGGGTTACATCCGTTATTTTTATGAAGATACCGTAACCATGCCGGAATTGCTGGCAGATATGGCAGGACGATCTCTGGCTTTTTTCATTGATGAGCCGGCGCGAGTGAAAGAGCAGGCGGATGCCATTGAGCTGGAATTCAGAGAGAGCATGGAGCAGCGTGCGAGAAAAGGTTACGTGCTGCCGGGACAGATGAATATTCTATACAGTGGGGAGCAGGTAGCAGCAACATTAGAGAAAAATGCTGTGGTGACACTTGCCACTATGGAGACAAAGTACGGGTATTTCCGGACGGAAAAACATGTGGATATTGCAGCCCGCAACATTGCCCCCTATAACAACAGCTTTGATTCCCTGGTCAAGGATCTGAAGAAATATAAAAAGAACGGCTACCGGGTGCTGTTACTGTCCGGCTCCCGTACCAGAGCAAAGCGCCTGGCGGAGGATCTGCGTAATTCCGAGGATGCAGGACTGACAGCGGTATACACGGAAGATCCCATGCGGGAGGTACAGCCCGGAGAGATCCTGACCTACTACGGTCATGTGAATAAGGGATTCGAATACCCGTGGCTGAAATTCGTGGTGCTGTCCGAGAGCGATATTTTCGGGGCGGAGAAGCGCAAGAAAAAAAAGAAAAAACTCTACCAGGGGCAGAAGATCAATGATTTTAACGACCTGAAGATCGGTGATTATGTGGTGCATGAGACCCACGGACTTGGGATATACAAAGGCATCGAGAAGGTAGAGGTAGACAAAGTTGTTAAGGATTACCTGAAGATCGAGTACCGGGATGGCGGCAATCTGTACATTCTCGCTACCGGACTGGATGTAATCCAGAAGTATGCCTCCGCCGATGCAGCGAAGAAGCCGAAGCTGAATAAATTAGGCGGCAAGGAATGGGAGCACACCAAGACCAAGGTGCGCAGTGCCGTCAGCGCCGTGGCAAAGGATCTGGTGGAGCTGTATGCGGTCCGCCAGCAGAGCGAGGGCTATGCCTTCGGAAAAGACACGGTATGGCAGCGGGAGTTCGAGGAGATGTTTCCTTTCGAGGAGACGGAGGATCAGCTGAATGCCATAGCGGATACCAAGGCGGACATGGAGAGCCACCGGATCATGGATCGTCTGATCTGCGGAGATGTGGGATATGGCAAGACAGAGATCGCCATCCGTGCCGCCTTCAAGGCAGTGCAGGAGGGCAAACAGGTGGTATACCTGGTGCCCACCACCATTTTAGCGCAGCAGCATTACAACACTTTTGTGCAGAGAATGAAGGATTTCCCGGTCAATATTGCTCTGATGAGCCGTTTCCGCACGCCTTCGGAGATCAAAAAGACGGTAAAGGATCTGGAAAAGGGAATGGTCGATATTGTCATCGGCACCCACAGAGTATTGTCGGCGGATGTGAAATTCAAGGATCTTGGACTTTTGATCATTGATGAGGAACAGCGTTTCGGCGTCGCTCATAAGGAGAAGATTAAGAAATTAAAAGAGAACGTGGATGTGTTGACATTAACGGCAACCCCTATTCCCCGTACGCTGCACATGAGCCTGATCGGCATCCGGGATATGAGCGTGCTGGAGGAGGCACCCAACGACAGACTGCCGATCCAGACCTTCGTCTGCGAATACAATGACGAGCTGGTCAGAGAGGCGATCGTCCGGGAGATGGCGCGGGGCGGACAGGTCTACTATGTCTACAATCGTGTGAACAATATCGCGGATATTGCAGCACAGATCGCGAAGTTGGTGCCGGAGGCTAACGTGGCTTATGCCCACGGGCAGATGAAGGAGCATGAGCTGGAGCGGATCATGTTTGATTTCATCAACGGGGAGATTGATGTTCTGGTGTCCACCACCATCATCGAGACCGGACTGGATATCTCCAATGTAAACACCATGATCATCCATGACTCGGATAACCTGGGGCTGTCCCAGCTCTACCAGCTCAGGGGACGCGTGGGCCGGTCCAACCGAAATGCGTATGCGTTTCTGATGTACAAGCGGGATAAAATGTTAAAAGAAGTAGCGGAGAAACGGCTGGCGGCGATCAAGGAATTCACGGATCTGGGCAGTGGTTTCAAGATCGCCATGCGTGACCTGGAGATCCGCGGTGCCGGTAATCTGCTGGGGATGAGCCAGCATGGACATATGGAAGCTGTGGGATATGATCTGTACTGCAAGATGTTGAATGAAGCGGTGCAGAACCTGAAAGGAGTCCACACGACGGTGGATTTCACGACGGTGATCGACCTGGATGTGGATGCTTATATTCCTGCGGAATACATTGTGAACGAGACGCAGAAGCTGGACATCTACAAGCGTATCGCCGGTATCGAGACCATAAAAGAACGGGATGAGATGAAGGATGAGCTGTTAGACCGTTTTGGCAATATCCCCAAGGCAGTGGATAATCTGCTTCGGATCGCCCTGATCCGTATGGCAGCCCATGGTCTGGATATGACGGAGATCAAGGGCAAGAATGGCCGGATCACATTCAACTTCCGACCGGATGCAGGGATAGATCCACTGAAGATTCCCGCATTTTTGAAAAAACATGGAGAGAATCTTAGCTTTACCGCCTATGGCAATCCGTTTTTTACTTATAAATATAAGAAAACGGAGCTGGTGGAGACCGATGCGGAACTTCTGATGGGCAAAACCGAGGAACTGCTGGAAGAGATGAAAGATCTGGTGTTGGAAACGGAGCCACACCGATAAATTAAGAGAGTTTTATGGTACTTTAAAAATGATACCTTCTTATCAGAACAGCAAACAAAAGGCTTCTGATAAGGAGGTATTTTACTATGAAGGGATATGTAACAGCCAGCGGATACATGGGGTATGTGGAGAACGAATATATCTTATTTGCCAGCGAGGATGATTATTTTGATTACATGGAAGCAGTTGCCTGAACAGGATATTTCGTTAATTTTTTAATTAATGTCCAGTGTCTTTACCGAGGCTGTGTATATGTGATATAGTACAAATGTAAAGGAAAAATGTAAGGGGTTTCATCACTGCACTGTGAGGAGCAATGGTGATACTTCGATAAAGCATTTCACAAAATATGCAGATGGGAGTTTATATTATGGAACTGACTGAGAAGAAGGAATTTGATCTGCTCTCCCTGGGAGAGATCATGCTGAGATTATCACCGCCCGATAACGAGCGTATCACCAGAGGCGACAGCTTCAGCAAGCAGGCGGGAGGTGCAGAACTGAATGCCATCACCGGCGCGGCAATGCTGGGACTTCGCTGTGGTATCATTTCCAAGCTTCCGGCCAATGACCTGGGTGTATATATTAAGAACCGTGTACGTCTCTGCGGTGTCAGCGATGACTATCTGGTATACGATGATGACAAGGACGCCAGACTGGGTGTGTACTATTATGAGAATGGTGCTTATCCGAGAAAGCCCCGTATTGTATATGACCGTAAGAATACCTCTATCAACAAGCTGAGCGTTGCGGATTATGATGACAGTCTGTATAGCGCTACCCGTTGCTTCCACACCAGCGGCATTACACTGGCACTGAGCCCCGAACTGAGAGCAACCGCCATTGAGATGATTAAGCGTTTTAAGGAGCAGGGAGCCATCATCTCCTTTGATGTGAACTTCCGTGGGAACCTTTGGACCGGTGCCGAGGCGAAGGAATGCATCGAATCCATTCTGCCTTATGTAGATATCTTCTTCTGTTCTGAAGATACCGCACGCCTGACTTTCCTGAAGGAAGGCGATGCCAAGAGCATTATGAAGAGCTTCACGGAAGAATATCCGATCTCTATTGTGGCATCCACACAGCGTATCGTACATAGCCCGAAGCGCCACACCTTCGGTTCTATCATTTACAGTGCCAAGGACGATACTTATTATGAAGAAGCGCCTTACACCGATATCGAAGTCGTAGACCGTATCGGAAGTGGTGATGCTTATATCTCCGGTGTCCTCTACGGACTGCTGGCACATCCCGGCGAGTACCAGCGGGCCCTGGAATACGGTAATGCCATTAGTGCACTTAAGAACACCATCCCCGGTGACCTGCTGTGCACCGACCTGAAGGAGATTCAGGGAATCATCAAGGAGCATAAGTCCACCGGACGTATTGCGGAGATGGACCGCTAAAGCATTTACCCTTCTGATCTGATCGAAGAAATAGAAAACACAAAGCTCTGTCATGTTAATTTAAGTTCATGACAGGGCTTTTTTGTCTGTTTTTAACAATTTCAAACCTAAAATATATTAAGAAAATAATATATACAAGACTAAATTAGCCTGCTATAATAAGGGAAAATTATCGCTAAATGAAATTAATAGGAAATAATAGGGGGACATAATGGAGAACTATGAAAAGCATTATCGTGAAATAGAAAAGCTGACGGACAATCCGTTTTTAAACCTGTATCATATCGATGCACTGGGGCGGGACGGGACGCCGTTTCACTACTATTTCGCTTCACGTAATGATAAAGATAATATCAAGCACAAGACTCACAGCATGAGCCCCGAGGGCATGGCAGTCTATGCGGTAACGGAGGATGGACAACATCTGGTACTGGTGCGGCAGTACCGTTACCCCATGGACGATTACCTCTATGAACTGCCAGCAGGATTGATCGAGTCGGGAGAGAAGGCTTCAGAGGCTGCCTGCCGGGAGATGATCGAGGAGACCGGATGGAAACTGGAGGTTTATGAAGGCGGGGAACCGGCATTCCGCAGAGGCTTTTTCCTGGCACAGGGGCTGACGGACGAGAGCGGCAGTATGATCTTTGGCACGGTGACGGAGCAGGTGGGACAGCATATGGAGAACACTGAGGATATTCAGGTGATCCTGGCGGACAGACAGGAGGTACTACGGATCCTGAGACAAGAGCGGGTTTCCATGCGTTGCGGACTGATGCTGATGCAGTTTTTGAAGGCAGATCCGGTTATGCCGTTTGCGTTTTTAGACTTATTGTAAAAAGGACATTTTTATACACATGAGAATGAGGAGCAAGAAATCATGGCAAAAGCAGTAAAATTAGCAGATATTGCAGAAATGGTAGGAGTCAGCACGGTAACAGTGTCAAAAGCACTGTCCGGACAAAAAGGCGTAAGTGAGGAAGTCAGGGGAAAAATCCGCAGTATTGCGGAAGAACTGGGCTATCAGCAGCCGTCAGTGGCAAGAAAAAGCCAGAACCGGAAGAGCTTCAATATCGGCATTCTGATCTCTGAGAGATTCCTCGTTAAATATGAATCCTTTTACTGGCAGATGTACCAGTCGGTCGCCACCAGAGCCACGGCAGAGGAATGCTTTACCATGCTGGAGGTCATCGGAAAGGTGGAGGAAGAGAATGGCAGAATGCCGAAGCTGGTGCAGGAACGCAAGGTGGACGGTATTATCGTCATCGGTAAAATGATGGATGCTTACCTGCAGCACCTGAATACGGAAGCTGGGATACCTGTGATCTATCTGGATTACTATAACGGTAGAGAAGCCAGTGATTCCGTGATCTCCAACAGCTACTACGGAACCTATGAGCTGACCTATTATATGTACCGTATGGGACACCGCAAGATCGCTTATGTGGGAACCCTGCTGGCCACGGAGAGCATTACGGACCGGTATTTCGGTTACCAGAAAGCTCTTTTAGAGCTGGGATTGGAACAGAAGAAGGACTGGGTGCTGGATGACCGTCACATTGAGACCGGCGAGATCGATACCGTGAATATGCTGCAGATTCCCAAGGACATGCCTACGGCGTTCGTATGTAACTGTGATCTGACCGCAAGCTTTCTGATCAAGAAACTGAAAGATAATGGATATCGTGTACCGGAGGACATCTCTGTGGTCGGCTTTGATAACTACCTGTATCCGGGATTAAGTGATATCCAGATAACAACTTATGAGGTAGATTTGGAGGAGATGGCGAGAAGAGCCATTCATAATATGATCAGTAAAATAAGTAATGAAAACTATAAACCGGGTATTCATATTGTGGAAGGTCATATGGTCTTAAAAGAAAGTGTTGCACAGATACCTTCTGGAAAGGCATGAGAGATGACAAATTCGGTGGCTATTACGGCTACCTGGATTATGTATTCCACACCCCTTCCGATCCCGGAAGAAGTGTGGAATGTGTGGCACAGAGATGTGAACTCATTCACAAAAATGAAGAGTTTTTAAAACAAGAAAAATGATTTATTTCCCAAGTACGACGGATAGCTTGATTTCTTTTTCTGTTTCGCTCAGGTCGAAATCACCGCCGTCGGAGACGGTCACGCGCAGCTCATA
>ENA-OWOF01000703-OWOF01000703.1-gut-metagenome-genome-assembly--contig:-NODE-703-length-10530-cov-14.198508_pt1 | contig 10530 bp, 9 predicted proteins | sample MGYA00248255_ERZ651790 | MGnify/ENA primary metagenome ERZ651790 (study PRJEB26908, sample SAMEA4031711) | gut metagenome | biome: gut; feature: normal infant; material: stool | place: China | collected 2015...
GATGTGAGTACGCAGAACAGCGATCTCTGCCATGCGCTTTTCAGCCGCTTTGATCTGCGCCGAAAGTTCATTGTGATATGCCGTGGCAGCCGCAGCCTTTTCTTCCAAAACCGCATACTCCAGCAGATTGTTCTCTGACAGGTAATTCATGGTCTGCGCCATTTGTTTCAGATTAAAAACTTTAGCCCATCGAACATAGCCAGCACCTTTTCCAGCCTGCAATTTTGCCTGAATGTCCACCAGCAGATTGATCTTCGGCGGCTCTGCCTGTGTGACTGTTTTCTTTCGCGGGGTATGTGCTTTCTTCCCTAAGAGAACTGCCCGCAAATCTTCCAATCCATATCCTTCGCCCAGACTGTCCATGCGGGCGGCTTTCTCCCAACCAGAGAGTTTCAGTCGATACGATTTTCCGCGCTTTGAGACTTCACAACCATACTCTTTCAACAGCTTCAGCAGTTCTTCAAAGTCAGCAGGACTTTGTGATAATGCGTTGTCAATCGCCACACGCAGCAGCTCTCGGTGAGAGGGCTTTGCCTGATCTCCCAGCCACTTGTTATAGCTTTTTCCGTGAAGTTTCGGATTCTCTACAATGGACAGTCCGTTTTCAATGCAGATTGTATCACTTAACCGGCGAACCGCCTTGGTGCTGCCCCAAAAGTTTCGGAACTTCCGGTCATATTCTAAGCTGACCGATGACCAGATAATGTGATTATGAATGTGCGACTTGTCTATGTGAGTGCAGACCACAAAGGCATGATTGCCTTTGGTAAATCGCTTGGCAAATTCCACACCCAGCCGGTTAGCTTCTTCCGGAGTAATCTCGCTGGGGCGGAAGGACTGGCGCACATGATAGGCAATCACGTCATCTGCACCGCGCACTCGTCCGGTAGCGGCAATGTACTGCCGCTTTGCCAGAAGGAACTCTGCATCCGCAGTCCGGCTGTCACACGCATAGCCGGTAATGAGCTTGCCGTTATCTGTTTTCTGTGGATTTGCTACATAGTCGATGATGTCACTGATTGCCCGACTTTCTGTCCGGCCTTTGCCGACATGAAGCGGCATGATTCTTGTGGTTGCCATAATAAAGTGTGCCTCCTCTCAAAAAAAGCGGCCTGACATAGCAGACCACTCTTATAAGTAACTGTTTTAAATTAATTTTTCTCAATACGTAGAATCCAAAAGGTAGAAATTATATCCTACTATTTGCAAAATACAGAAAATCCAATCTCTTTCATTTTATTCATGAAAGCTTCTTTAAACCCATTAACCTTATATGCATCAACTACAACAATAAGATTTTTTCTTGCTCGTGAGCATCCTACATAAAATAATTTATAAGCGGTTAATATACCCTCCATCTTCGTAATTTTGAAAATCTTCTTTGCATTTCCAACATTTTGCTTGGCTAAATATGATATAAAATCATCTTTACACAATGCATCAAATAATATATTCCCTTGATATTTTTCTAAAACTTCATTACTATATCTAACCAAAATCGCTTTATTCTTTTCACTTTTATTATGTGTTTCCGCTGTAAGCTCACTAATTTTCATTCCAAGCTCTGCTTCTACTTTTTCTATCATCCTATTATATGAATAGAACAATGTTTCAAATTGAGGAAGAGAAAATTCCAAATTCGACCACAGCTCAAAAAATGGGTACATTCGTACATTCGGAGTACTATTGTTATCTGAAGCCATAAAAATTACAGAAGAGTGACTTTCACCCTTTACACCATGCTGGGTTGATATATGAGGCATATTTAAATATCTCGCTAGATTTTTAACTTCTATAATCTTGATATCTAATACACTCTGGTATTCCGTACTTTCTTCAAAATCATTTTTTACTGCTTCTGGTATAAAACCATTAGCAAACAAACACTCTACTATATCTCGAATTAGGCATCCCTCTTTTTCATATTCAGCTTGAATCTTATCAAATTTACTCTTTATCCTTTGCTTATCCGTATGCTTTTTTATTTTGAATTGCGACGAATCAAAATATTTACTCTCTTTCTTACAAAGCGAAATGACCATACCATAGTTTTCATTTGCATAAAAACTCATTATGTTATTTAACAAAAACAGAAATTTCATCAATATATCTGGATTATCACTTGACATATCTGACAAAATATCCGTTGGCAAATACTTTCTGCCAAATGAATATTTCTCCATATTTTCATATGCATTATATAGATTTTGGGCTCCAATTTCCTGGTATTTTTCCTTATTCATTAAGTATAATGTTAGTATTTCCGGAAACTCCTTTTGTAACTCATAAATACACTCTTGTGTATTAGAAGAAATAATCACTTGTGGCATTATATCTGGAACAACATCAATATTGTTTTCTGTGGAATACTGTTTAAATGAAGCATCATTGTAAATATTGTTTAAAATAGATACAATTTTCCCTATAGAACGAAAGTTAGTTCCAAGCTGATCGGAAGTATCAAACTTTTTCAGTCTTTCTTCAAATGAACCATCATAATTTTTATATATCTGTTGCATCCGATCTCCAAATAGATATATCTGAATATTCTCTCTATTTTCTACTGCATCATAAAAAATATCAAGCACATAAGCCGACGTATCTTGATACTCATCGATAAAAATATAGTTATATTTATCTCCAATTTTTCTCAACAAAATCGGATATCTTTTTATTAATTTGTTTGCAAACATAAGTAAGTCATCATGAGATAATTTACCCGTATATAGAGAAGTGAACGGAGTTTCTCCATATGATAACTCAGATATATTCTCCTGCACGGCTTTCTCTGTTAATTCCCCATATTTTTCAATATAGTACTGATTGCTTTTCTTAATATTCTCATCGTTTGTAACATTCTTTATTCTATTCTTGATTTTTTCAGCATATATTTCCCAATATAAATCTAACACTTCTTTGTGCGAGTAGAATGGACTAATCAAATCATTAATATAAGAATGAATGGTGCTTACCGTAATATTAGCACCTTCCAAATTTTTCTTAAGTTCATCTGCCGCTCGATTAGTATATGTGATACACAAAATTCTACTTTCAGGATTATTAAGACAAATACTCTTTAGCTCATTGCGTATATATGTGGTCTTTCCGCTTCCTGCTGGAGCATTTATTAAATGTTTGTTGTTTTTTATTTTGCCAGCCATAATAACCCCTTCTCTATGTAGTCTGGAAGCATTTTTTTCTCATTTCCACTCAAAATCACAGAGTACATAAAATCTGTTTTATTATTAGATGTTGCTTCTACAATTCTATGAATAGAGTATTCACTATCTTCTTCATTTTCTTTATTGTTAGGTATAGAAAAAGTTAGATTATTAATCTTTCTTTTTTCTTTCCACTCACTTCTTTTTATCGCATGAAACACATCTACTTTTAATAATTTATTCAGCATAGCTTCCTCTAAAGTTCGCGCAGTACTTTTCTCATCCTGAAAAGTAAGATATACTAACCCATTATACAACACACTTTCCCCTTTAACTTGAAAATCATATAATTCTTTAATAGTAGGAGAATAATCTTTTTCTCTATCAGCATGAACCAATCGGTAACAATAATTTATCGTTGCATTTGTACTCTTGGAATCTTCCCTTTTTACTTCTTCCATACTCATAGCATCTTTATTATAGTCCAAATCAGTTATTATCAGAGTCTTCATTTTAAGCATTTTAAGTATTGGTAGATAATTATGAGCATATGCGCCACCAACTTGAATAAATGCTATATAGCTGTCAGCTAAAGCTGAAAATTCTGGCAATTTGATTAATTTTCTAATATATAATCGTTCCGAATCGCCTTCGTATAGTATAACTCTATCTGCAAAAATCAACTCAGAATATCCTATTTCAAAAAACCAATCAAAGAAGTTCTCTAAAAGAAATTGAGATTCTTCCTCAATATTCGTAACCTTTATTCCTTTTATTGAATTTCTAAATTTGCTCAAATTAAATAATTCACTCTTTGATCTTCCAGTTTGTCGAATTACTCTAAGACTATCGAGACCAACCATTCTTGCAATTTCATTAGAATGCGTTGTGATAAGACCTTGTATTTTTTTATCCATATAATATCTTTTGAGAAATCTAATAAATACATTTTGCATTTGAGGATGCATATGCGATTCAGGTTCCTCTATAAAAAATACATTCACTTTATTACTCTCAATAGATTTATAAAATTCCTCTAATCTCATGTGTAAATAAATCAAATTGCTGAATCCTAATCCTTGAGAATCTTCATTTAACAGCAACCCATCAATATCGTATTTTGCTCGCGTGATTCGCTGAATAAACTCCTCTACATCATGTTCGCTAACATCCATCTCCAGTTGAAGCTTTCCAATATGTCCACCACTAGTTTTTGATATGTCTCTTATCGTATCATCCAATGATATAATTGATGAATTTTTAATTTCGTTTTTTGCCCCAGAGTTTTCAATATCACTCATTAACAAATCGGGAAGTTTTTTAGTTGCTTCTACCCAAGTATCATTATCCTTTAGCAGAGAAATGACTCGTTTGCTAATTCCTTTAGAGGAATCAGATTCACTATCGTCTAACTCTCGTATTGCAGGTATATTTTGAAAATTGAATAAATTTTTAAACGCAAAAACTTCCATTGGATTTGCATTCCCATAGTCCGAATTACAAAAATAACATTTTTCAATAGCTGCATTACAGTATAATCTAAGTAATTCTTCTTTTAAAAAGTAAAGCTTAGTATCTTTTTCAACACCTTGAGGATTGTTAATATCTCTAAAGCGAGCCGACATCCTATCATAATGCTCAGTTAAATTCTTTTCAAAAGAAGATATACTTGGTTCATATGTGTAGATAAAATAAAATGAATGTTTGGTGTCATCCAAATCCATAAGATAATCTGCAAAATATTGGATATCATCATTATCAGGATTATAATCTACTTGGATCTGTGCTTGGAAACTATCCATGATATAGTCAGCAATAAATTTATCGTCATTTGATATTTTAGTAATAATTTCCCTAACGCCTGATTCTCTATCGTATTTAATCATAACTGCTTGAAAAATAGGCAGTATCTTATCCAACCAATCCGATGATAACTGTATTGGAATATCGCTATAATTAAAACTCAGCTTCTTATCACAAAACATTCCCTTTAAAACAGAAATCAAAGTCGTCTTTCCGCTATTATTTGGCCCTGCTAATACTGTTAAAGAATCTTGCATATCCAATTCAACATTTTGTAACTGCCTATAATTTGTAATTTTAACTTTTTTTAAAATCATACAGCTATTCCCCCTCAAAAAGTACCACTCTCTATATAATGTCTAATATTTAAATTGAGTTTTTATATTCTTTTTACAGTATACTCTTTTCAAAAATCTTCTTCAATCTATCAAAACAATTTATGAATAATTTTAATTTTCATATCTTCCTTGCACTCGCCCGGTAGCAGCGATACACTGCCTCTTTGCTAAAAGGAACGCTGCATCAACCGTTCTGCTGTCACACGCAAATCCTGTGATGAGCCTGCCATTATCTGTTTTCTGTGGGTTTGCTACATAATCGATGATATCACTGATTGCCCGACTTTCTGTGCGGCCCTTGCCAACATGAAGCGGCATGATTCTTGTAGTTGCCATAATGCTTCCTCCTTTCCAAATACAAAAGCTGCCACCCAACGAATTTTTATCGTTGAAGTGACAGCTTTCTGTCATTATGCACACCTCTGCAATGGTGTTTTTATGTTCTTTTACTATTCAAAAATTCAACCAGCTCATAGACTGTTGTTACCGGATTACTATCCCGGCAGATCACAGCAACCTGATCTCTGGTTAATCGCTCCACCCGTTCTTTTGCGTACTGAATAGCTTCCGGTTGATGTTCCTGCAGTTCTTCAAAAACATCCACACTTTTTCCGTAGTTCTCCAAATACCTTTTGTTTTTCAAAATGTCAATTACCGTAGCGGAATCTTTCAAATATCCATTCCGTTTTTCAAAATGGAGCAGATACCAATATTCAAATGCCGGATTGGAATATGCGATTTTGTACCCATGCTTCTCCGAATAGGAAATTGCAGCTTGAAGCTCAGAGTCTTTATTATCATCACAGTCAAATACACACCAAAGCTGATCTCCGTCTTTCGGATAATAATCTGCTTGAGAGATCAGTGATTTTGCGTGTTTCACCAAATGTTCCGCCGCTTTATGTTTTGATGGAATTGGGATAATATCCACCAGGCAGTTTCGTGAACGAAAATGTTTGAAATAAAGTGTCTCTGTTTCTTTTCCTTCGCAGATGATATAAACAATCGGTTTACGCTTCCGCCGCTTAACTTTGTTCGGATCATACTCTTTTCGCATCTTGCTCATCAGGCGTCACCTCCGATAAAAGGGATTGCACCAAATCGTCCCTGAAGATAACCCTTACGCACATTTTCTCCTTTTCTTGGAGAGAAAGATGCCAACGAGTAAAACTCTGTTGCACAAGTTTCATCGTTTTTTTCAGCAAACCAAATCTGATCTCTACGGAAGAAATTCAAGTCAAGCAGCATTGCATCGTGTGTTGTAAAAATCAGCTGCGCTCCCTTTGTATTGACAGCCTTATCCTGCACCATTTCAATCAGCCTTCTGGTTAAAAGAGGATGCAGACTATCTTCAATTTCATCAACAACTAAAAGTGCGCCGTTTTCAAGTGTCTGCAACCATCCTCCGATGCGGGCAAAAAAGTGTTGTGTACCGACAGATTCCTGCTCCATTAAAAGCTGAAAGTATTCTGTTGTACCGTCCTCGTTAATAATTCGATGTGTTGTCGTAATAACCGGTATTTTACCAGAGGTGTTCTTGATTGTAACATCGGTGATTCCAAGATCGGCAAGCATCAATTCTTTTAAGATTCGAGCTTTCTTATCATCACCGCTGACAATCTGGGCAACAGTTTCTGAGGTAGCTGGCTCTTCATCCATCAGGAATGTCAACTTTTCCAGGAACCACTGATAAGCATTTTCCGTCTGAGGCAGATTCCAGTCATTAGAGGACACCAGATAGAGCTTATTGTCCGGTGTTCGGTTACTCAGAGTAACCTGCTCATTTACATTTTCCCGGAACTCATACACTCCATTTTCTCTTGAAAAAATTAAGGCTTCACGGCCATTCGGCCAATGGTAAAGATACTCTTTGTAAATCTTCTTTGCATCAAAAGAAAAACCGTATGTGTAACGAACTCCCTGAAAAATAAATACCATTTCAAAAGAAGTCGGAACCTTTGTTCCTCCAAACGGCTCCCACGGCAACTTTTGTCCCTTAGAAACTTTTGCAGCATTTCCCACAACCATTTCTTTCATCGTCATCATTGCATGTAATACGTTACTTTTTCCGGCTGCATTTGCACCGTAAATTGCAAGTACGGGCAGCAATGCCTTCTTTTCATCTGGACGAAGCAGATACTCTTCAAATGACTTATCCTTAGAGGCCGCAAAACTGATCACGGTACTGTTTTTTATTGACCTGTGATTTTCCACTGTAAACTGAATCAACATAATTGAATACCTCCATTCTCAGTATTCGTATTTTCAGCTACTATTATAACAGTTAAAAATGCCTTGGTCAATATTTATAGCTTGTTTTTGCAGTTTTTCTGCGAAATTTATAAATAAATTCTTTCTCAGCCATTTTTCGCAAAATATCCATCATACTATACCCCTACCATCTTAGTCAGAACAACTTAGTCAATGAAAATCCTGCACCTTACCCAACAGCCAGATTGCCGCAAGCGGTAATCCCATCGGACTAATCAAAAATGTCATCAACAACAAAATAAGCCCATTCTGCGGAGAATATGTAATCAACACTGCAACACCTAACAAAGCAAGAATCATGCTGATAAGCCCCAGAACCAGACCGGATACATAAACCAGGCCAAGACATATCCAGACAAAAAGTGTCAATGCAACAACAATTGGCGCAACGGCAATCATCAATAGTAGTTTCAAAATTTTTTGCGCAATCAGCATTTCATCAGCTCCTCCTTCAAACGATCCACATATTTCTTACACAGAACACTAATCTGTTTTTCATCATCTTCTGTCAGTTCACGCCTTCCCTGGGTCAGTTAGTCTGCGTGACGCTCAGATGAAATAGTGCCATCGGCTTTCGACTCCTTTTCTCTGTTCGCTTGACCGATATGGGTAATCGCCATGTGACGGACGGCTCGCTGGACTTCGGACAGGGAAAAGATGTGTTCCATCAGCTCTGTCATTTCGGTGCGTGTGAGATCTTTGACCTCCGGGGCAAGGCTCTCAACCGTGCCGCCCAGATTGCAAAGGCGGTAGGTGCGCTTGGTGCGTTCGCCTTTCTCCAGATACTTCTTTCTGTTCTCCAAACGCCCCAGCTTGTGCTTCTCCTGTGCAAGCTGCGTCTCGGCTCGTTCCTTTTCGGCTCGGAGATGTTCAAGGGTTTTCAGTTTTGCCATTTTTCGTGACCTCCTTTTTTGATTTTGGGGATAAAAAAAGACCGTCAACTTTTCGCATAGTGCGACCAGTCAACGGTCTGATTTTCAGTATTAAATTGTATCACTTATGATAGAAATTTAGTTAATACCTGTTCATTTTTTACTCATATAATGCTGGCAATTCATCTTCCGATGCAGTTGTTACTTCGTAGTCGTAACTCCCCCAGAATGCTCCTATATCGGCTGAAGTGAAGAAATCTTGTTCCATGCCTGTTGTGATGACTCTTCCAGCTTTTACAGCGACCTCCGAATAGATAACCTCATAAGATGTACCATCAGAAAGATTAAATCGGAAACTGGTCACTGAGCCACCAGCAGTGGGTTCAGTTGTTTTATCTTTCAGAGAAACACTTTCAAAAGTCTGATAAATTTCTTCAATATCTTCTGATTTGGTAATCACTTTTTTCTCCGCATCCGTAGGAATAGTGAAGCGGAACATTTCCACATTTTCGATACTGGACAATTCAAAAGGAAAGTCGATGTTTTCTTCTTCATTGCAAGCAGTTAGTGTGAAACAGAGCATAACTGTCATAACCAGAATAAACATTTTTTTCATGTAAATCACCCTTTCTTGTTCACCATTTGACTGATAAATATTGATGCAATTTATAAACCTTGCTGGCGGCGAACGGTTTGCCAAAACCGTTTGCGGACGGCAAGTCCACAAGGGATAGACGCACAAGCGTCGCAAGGGAGTGTAGCTCCCTTGACGGAACGAAGTGACGAAACATGCTCGGTCGAGCAGTTTTCTTCTGTTGACCGGGAATGAAGCTCCGCAGGACGCACTACTCTCGACAGAGAGTATAGAAGTGCGCCCTTTAGTTCCTAAAGGGTTTTTATCAGTTCGACAAATCCAATTTTCTCAATTCTCCAAATCGGAAGTTGTTACTCTGATTTCCGCCAGAACAATCCTTCTGAAGCTGCAATTTTCTCAAACAACATACACATTTCTTCATCTGGATTATAAATGCTTATATTTAAGCAATCCCATCCAAACTGGAGAAGCACATCTTTACTTGTAAATAATATATTTACATCACCAGAATGGCTTTCCAGTATAGTATCAATGATTTTTGTTACTTGTTCGGGGGTTGGCTGTTCAATCCATTTGCCCCAATGAACAGATACAGGATAATAACACATCGCTTTCAAAATAACGCCAACAAATCTATCTCTTAACCCACAGCAATCATAGTGGTTGAGTAGATAAGTTTCTACTTCAAAAAACTGTCCACCACAATTCATGGGTACTTGTTTAGGGAGGAAATCCATTATATAGCACGGGGTTTCCAAGAGTTTGTCAATTATGTTCACTTAATCACGCTCCTTTAACAAATTCACATTTCTCAGTTTCAAAAACTGGAATTTATCTTTTATCAAGGGGAAACGTATTAAACCACGCTCTTTCTTCAAAAGGGCGTTTTTTAGGCAAAATGTTTTCTTCTTCTGGAATACCAATCGGAAGAAAACAGACCAATTCATAATCATCAGGAACATTTAAAATTTGCGCCATTTGATAACCTATTTTATCTTCGTCTGTAATATGTCCTTCATACCAACAGCTTTGATACCCTAGTTCCACCAATGCAAGCAACATATTTTCAATAGCTGCGGAATAGTCCTGAACTGCAAAACACTTATCTCTATATGCATTTATTCTCTGTGTTAAAACACAAATTATAGCTGGCGCAGTTTCTCCTACAGGTGGATTTATAACATTATGCAGTTTTTGCAATATATCTTTATCATCTACAGCAATTAAACTTGTTGTCTGTTTGTTACAGCCAGAAGGGGCATTTAATCCCGCCTGCATAATTGTAATCAAATCTTCCCGCGGAACAGAAATTGGTTTGTATTTTCCACGATAGCTATGCCTATGGTTAATAATATCAATAATCACCATTTTATCCTCCTGCAAACTTCGATTTTCTCAATTCTCCAAACTTGAATTGTTCAAGCTTTTCAAATACTAACGTCCTTAATTCTGTTCAATAATTGATTTATAGTAGTTACCAAAGTCAGCAA
>ENA-OWOF01000712-OWOF01000712.1-gut-metagenome-genome-assembly--contig:-NODE-712-length-10432-cov-26.047610_pt1 | contig 10432 bp, 7 predicted proteins | sample MGYA00248255_ERZ651790 | MGnify/ENA primary metagenome ERZ651790 (study PRJEB26908, sample SAMEA4031711) | gut metagenome | biome: gut; feature: normal infant; material: stool | place: China | collected 2015...
TTGGAAATCAAACCCTTGTTCATACCCTTCTTCACACCGAAGTCGAGCACGGTCTGCTCCTCGCCATCATCAATACCGGTCACCTTAGAGAGATCACTCTTCTCATCGTATGCCTTGATTTTCTCGATGATGCTGGTAGGCAGGTTTTTCAGGGCAGTCTTGGTATCGCCCGTCATAAACTCCTTGCCATCTACGAGAATCTTCTTTACTTCCTTACCGTTGATCTTGATAGTACCGTCATCGCTCACCTCTGCACCCGGCAGACGCTTTACGAGTTCCTCTACTACAGAACCTTCCGGTGTGCGATAGGCAGAAGAATTGTACACGAAAGTATCCTCCTTCAGGGTTACCTTCTGAGCCATAGCTGTTACCACTGCGCCTTTCAGCATGATAGCCTCAGCACCCAGCACAATCTTACCCATAGCCAGATCCTTGTTATCAGAAATTTGGATATGCTTCACGGTAGACTTGTATCCTACGCTCGAAATCTTGAGCAGATACTTGCCATTAGCCGGAGCGGTGACATGAAAGAGTCCGTTCTCATTACTGATGGCACCAGCTACATACGTGCTGTCGCTCTTAAGCAATTGAACAGTTACCTGCTCAATGGCCTCCTTGGTATCGCGGTCGGTAATCTGACCGGATATCAGTCGCTGTTGAGCAAAGGATGCTATTGCCATCAACAGCAGCAGCATCGTCAGAATCGATTTTTTCATTCTATTTTTAATTTGTTATTATTTCCAACTATGAGTGTTTTCACACATAATCGCTATGATATTCTATTATCATTTTTGTTACTCGATTGTTTTGACGCGTTAAATACACCAAGGTTTAATGCATTCTGAGATAAAAAACGCAAATTTAGCAACTTTTTTTTTGTATTGTCTCCATTTTAGTGTATCTTTGCACAAAAATTAATACGTTAGAATGTTATGGAACAAAGAGTAATCATATCAACCCAACTGGAAAGCGAACTGGTAAGTGCACTTTCTGAGTGTGAGCACGACAAGCTTTTTGTGCTTACAGATACTACGACATTGGAACTATGCATGCCTGTATTGCAGAATTTTTACTGCATGAAGGAAGCCCATATCATCACTATTCCGGCTACCGACAGCCATAAAGACATCGAAAGTCTGATGATGGTATGGAAAGGACTGCAGGAGGGTGGTGCTTCACGCCACTCCTGTATGATTAATCTGGGCGGCGGTATGGTAACCGACCTGGGTGGCTTTGCTGCCAGCACTTTTAAGAGAGGTATCAACTTTATCAATATTCCTACCACCCTGCTGGCTATGGTAGACGCATCGGTAGGTGGAAAGACAGGTATCAACTTCGGCGGACTGAAGAACGAAGTAGGTGTGTTCAACGATTCTAAGTTCGTTATTCTCGATACAGAATTCTTAAAGACGCTCGATGCAGAAAACATCTGTTCGGGCTATGCAGAGATGCTGAAACACGGTCTGATTTCTACAGAAGCAATGTGGGAAGAACTGGTCAGCTTTGACCTCGACAAGCCTGATTTGAAGCAGTTGCAGCGCATGGTAGGCGACAGCGTGAAGGTAAAGGAGCGCATTGTAGAGCAGGATCCTCACGAGCAGGGCATCCGCAAGGCGCTGAACCTGGGCCATACTTTCGGTCATGCATTCGAGAGCTGGGCTTTGAAGCGCAAGCCTATCCTGCATGGTTACGCGGTGGCATTCGGTCTCATCCCTGAACTCTATCTGAGTGTTGCCAAGACCGGATTCCCTACTGAGAAAATGCGCCAGACCGTAAACTTCATCAAGGAATTCTATGGTACACTGGATATTACCTGCGATGACTATGATGAGCTCATCGAGCTGATGCACCATGACAAGAAGAACCAGAATGGCATCATCAACTTCACGATGCTGGGCGGCATAGGCGATATCCGTATCAACCAGACTGCTACGACAGAAGAGATCAAGGAAGCACTCGATTTCTTCAGAGAAGGATAATTCAGCTAAAGAATCTTTCTTCAGAGAATCCCTTTAAAGAAGGATAGCACGCTTCGGCTTTCCGGTTTCGGTAAGCGGGAGCTGGTTTACATGAAGGTATTCTCTAGGAATCCAATATTTATGATCAGATAAGAGGCGGCGAACAGTCGCCTCTATTTTTTCCATATCCTCATCTTCCGTCAAGAGGACAGCAATTTCTCCAAACTTCCCGTCTTTCTTCTTGACAATCATGAAAGGTTTTTCAAGATAAGGCTTCAAAAGGGTTTCAACCTCTTCTATCTGAATCTTGATGCCTCCGCTGCAAATCACATTGTCTTTTCTGCCTTTGATGCGAAAACGGAGTTTTTCCACCTTATTATATATATAGGATTCTATTTCCACAATATCGTTCGTTACCAGGGGCTCAGCACAGACTTGCGGAGCATCTATCACCAGACATCCTTCCTCGGTCTGACTGATTTTCACACTATCGAAAGGCTGGTACCATTCGCTGGCCTCTGCACCGTTAATTCTTCTCAGGGCAATATGCGAGAGCGTTTCGGTCATTCCGTAGGTACTCCAGATGGCAATATCACCGGGAAGAGCCTTCAGTTTCTGTTCGAGAGCCTCATCTATAGCTCCGCCACCGATAATAAGATGCCTGATACGGCAGAGACGAGCCCGCTCTTCAGGAACCTGCAGGGTATTATAAACCTGCATCGGGACCATTGCAGCGAAGGTAATCTCTTCATTTACATCTTTCAAAGGATGACCACTTGGGGATACAGAAATAAGATGGAGATGGCGCTCTATACTCCGCACCACCACCATCTTACCTGCAATATAATCGAGCGACATGCAGAGCAGGGCGCTATCACCAGGCTTCAAACCCAAGAAATCACAAGTGATGCGGGCCGAGTTGAGCATTCGCTTCTTCTCTACCATCATCGGCTTGGGCTTTCCCGTGGAACCACTGGTATGCACCAGCACCCGGTCGCTACCGTTATTCCATTCTGAAAGAAAATCTTCTAAAGTCATTTTACTACAAACAGTTTGTCACCACGAATCTCCAAAGGCATCGGTATATTATCAGTAAAGAGCTGTCCGGTGCCCAAGCCTTGCGGCATCTTGACATTAGGACCATATACTTTAGCTGCATAATGAGCAATAGCATTCAGACCGATATTACTCTCAAGAGCAGAAGTAATCCAACTGCCGATACCACGCTGGTTAGCCAGTTCTATCCACTCGTTACATCCATAGATTCCACCATGAAGTGAAGGCTTGAGGATGATATACTGAGGACGGACCGTATCGAGTAAGGCCTGCTTCATACTCCGGACATTCACACCAATCAGTTCCTCATCCAGGGCGATAGGAAGCGGTGTTTCGCGACAAAGCTGAGCCATCTTAGGCCACTGATGCTGCTTGATAGGCTGCTCAATCGAATGAATGTCATATTTAGCCAAAGCCTCCAGCTGACTCATCGCATTCTCCGGCAAGAAGCCACCATTGGCATCTACACGCAACTCAACCTGCTCCTTGGTATAAACATCACGGATGCGCTTGATGAGATCGAGTTCCTTGAAGAAATCAATGGCTCCGATCTTCAGTTTCACGCAATGGAAACCCGCCTGGAGCTTCTCCTCCAGTCGTGCCAGCATTTCCTCATAGGTTCCCATCCACACCAATCCGTTGATTGTGATACCCTCTTCACCTCTTCCGAAAGGAGAATCGAAGAGATTGACAAGATTCTCCATTCCCATAGGAACAGAGACTCCCGCCTCCTTCAGTATTTTGACAGAAGTCTTTCCCTCAGACAGATTCATTGCCCCCAGCTTCTTCTTCGCTTCATCAAAGAACGAAGCGAAGGCGGTTTCGAGACCGAAAGTAATGCTTGGATAAGCACGAATCATATCGTAAGGGATGCGTCCCATCTGCTCTACCATCTGACATACCTGTCGCAGGGTCATCTCATATTCCGGTTTGGCATCGCAACTGAGATCAGGGAGCGTAGCACACTCTCCCACTCCCTCTACTCCCGGCATTTCATCAGAGGTGAGAGTGAGATAATAACTGTGTCTCGTGGTATAAACCCCACGAGACGTGCCTGCCGGCTGCTTGAAGTGGAGCGTGCGCTCCGAGATTTCTATCTTATACACTTTATTTAAATGTTAAGTGTTGAATGTTAAATGTTAAATTTTTCTTGCCACTTACTTTTTCTGTTTCAATTCATACAGATCCTTGCGGCGGTCGCGAAGATTTCTTACAGCACCGTAGGTATGAAGCTCATTCAAGAGATTCAGGTCAACATCTGATACGAGAATCATCTCGGTATTAGGTGTTGCCTCTGAACGCTTGCCATCGTTAGGGAAAGCAAAGTCGCAAGGGGTGAACACGGCACTCTGGGCATACTGGATATCCATGTTATGAACACGAGGCAAGTTGCCCACACTACCCGCAATGGCTACATAGCACTCGTTCTCGATGGCACGCGCCTGGGCACAGACTCTTACTCGGGAGTAAGCATTCTGGGTATCAGTCATGAATGGAACGAAGAGAATCTGCATGCCATCCTCAGCCATTAATCTTGACAACTCAGGGAACTCCACATCATAGCAGATGACGATACCAATCTTACCGCAATCGGTATCGAAGGTCTGGATATGGCTACCACCACTCAATCCCCAGCACTTCTGCTCATCTGGAGTTACATGAATCTTCTCATACATGTCTACGCTACCATCTCTACGGCAAAGGAAGCCCACATTATAGAGGGAATCGTCCTTAAGATAAGGCATACTACCCGTGATGATATTGATGTTGTAACTGATGGCCAACTCGCGGAAACGGTCACGGATTTCTTCGGTATACTGCGCCATCTTTCGGATGCTCTGCGCCTCACCCAAATCATTGAAACGAGCCATCAAAGGCGCATTGAAATACTCAGGGAAGAGGATAAAATCGCTCTTGTAATCACTCACGGAATCTACGAAGAACTCAACCTGTTCGAAGAGGTCATCCACCGAAGCGTATGGGCGCATCTGCCACTGTACCAATCCGATTCTTACGGTTGGCTTGCGGTCTACATAAGAATCCGTAGGTGGCTGATAATAGATATTATCCCACTGCAAGAGGGTGGCGCAGTGTTCGCTCTCCTCATCGCTAGGAAGATAGTTGCGGATGACACGGCGTACATGGAAGTCGTTGGAAAGCTGGAAGGTAAGAACCGGGTCATAGATTTCACGGTTTCTTACATGCTCGATATACTCCTTAGGGCGCATCTTATCGGCATACTTGTGATAGTTTGGTATACGACCGCCAAACATGATAGCCTTCAAGTTGAGCTTCTCGCAGAGTTCCTTGCGATACTCATACATACGGCGAGCCAGGCGCAAACCACGATAATCAGGGTGGATAAATACCTCGATACCGTAAAGAATGTTTCCATTAGGATCGTGGGTATTGAAAGTTTCATTACCCGTAACCTGAGCATAGGTATGATCGCCCTTCACCATATTATAATTGACGATGATAGAGAGCGCACAGCCCACAATCTTATCATCCACGATGATAACCACCTGTCCCTCAGGAAAGATAGTAATGAGTTTCTTAATCTGTTCTTTTGTCCAGAATACATCTGAGTCTGCGTAAATACGCTTAAACGACTTGGCAAGCTGATCGTAATCCTCCATGCGAAGGTTGCGCATGCCTACCTTTTCGATTTTTCGAGTTGGTTCCATAACAACTGTATTTTTATTATTATCTAAATCCGGGTGCAAAGATACAGCAAATTATAGATACGACAAAGAGTTTTCGCAAATAATTGACATTTACGAAAACTCTTTTCATGTATTTTACATCAGGAAAGCCTTTTGGCTTATAAATTAACACTAAAACTTGGCATCTTCCTGCGGTATTGCCTCATCATGATCATCGAGATAGAGCAATTTCGTTGGATGATATTTACCACTCGCCACCGAGTATTCATCCAGACGATAACGGGTCTGAATGCCACCGATGCCCAACATAGTATGAAAAGCCGAAAGACTACTCTGCACCTGTTTTGACCGATTTTCTCCCAATGCCTTCAATATATCCGGATATTGTTTACTGAATCCATCAGAAGTCCAGATGATGAAAGGCACATGCAGTTCGTAATCCGAAGCCTTCGGTGCTGCATGAAGGAAGAGCTTTCGATTGTCATCAAAGATATTCTCTCCATGATCACTGGTATAGAGCATCGCTGATGTTGGCTGATCATATACCCCATCCGTCTTAGTCTGTACCCCCTCCCATTTCTGCAGACGTTCAATGATACCATGCAGGATATAATCGGTATATCGGATGGTATTATCGTAAGCATTCAACAAATCACGCCTATTCTCCGATTTTGCCTCACTCCTGCTATCAGGCTTGAAGTAAGCGAAACTACGGGGATAACGCTCCTGATAATTGAAGTGAGAACCATAGGAATGAAGAACCACGAAGAGTTTGCGATAACGGTAATGGGCAGACGAGGAAGCATCAGCCAATGGCAATATCTCATCCAGTTTCTGCAACAGATCCTCATCATAATGGTTGCCTTGTGAAGCATCCTCTTTCTTCAGAAAATAATGCTCATCAGCCTGTTCTCCCAGAAAATCGATAAACGAATGATTGGGCAACTGGTTGCTGATAAACACAGTATGGAATCCGGCTTCCTTAAAGGCCGCCAGGATGCCTTTCTCATGAAAAAGTCGCTCAAAATCCTCGGCTGATGCAGCAGACAAGAGCATCGGAACACTCTTATGAGTGGTATTGCTCTGCGTTGTCACATTCGGGAAAGCTTTGATACCCGGTGTCTTGGAAAGCAGAGGATTGGTATTCCGAGGATAGCCGTAAAGACTGAAATTATGAGCTCGTGCCGTCTCTCCTACTACCATCACATACACCTCGGGAGCCGTGGCAGAATGCTCACTCCTGGCATCAAACTTAAAATCCCGGCTTGCTTCCCTGTAATTCTCTGAAGCCGCATTGCGTTCGAAAGCCAAATAGAGATTATAGCAGATATTGACAGGATAAAGCTGATTGCGCATACGGTAATCATCCACCACCAGATAGCTTGCCAGCAGACAGAACAGTCCTATAGCCCCAATCTGCATTGCCCAATGGCGAACTCTCTGCTGGAAAGAAACCGACAACCGGCTATCTCTTCTGATATTGACACCCCCCAGGATAAGCAAAGGCAAATAAACCACAAACACACCTACCACGGCTGGTGCCAGATTATCGAGCAGCTCCATCGCTTCACCGGGATTGGTAGTTACGAGATTCAGAAACATATCTACTGCTATCACTCCCGTTCCGAAAAGATAAAGCAATACCAGCTGGAACGCAGCGAAAAAGACAAAGATAAATGCCCACCATATCATCTTACCAGGACGCTTAGCCACAGAAAAGAACAACATATACAGCGACAAAGGCAGCAACACGTTGACACCACATGCCCACGGAGCCAAGCACTCGGTATAACACAAGGCTATATTAGGCAACAGCAATGCCACCACAGCATAAACATACAGGAATTGCCCCGATGACACCTTATTATATATATAGGATAAACGATTCATTCTTCTCTTGTATTAAAACGCTTCATTGATATTGAAGAGGAAACCAGACTGACCCGACTTACCGAATCCATAATCCAGACGTACATTCACATTCTTCTTAAATTCCCAGCGATAACCTACACCGGCATTCGGCAAAATCTGTTTAGAGCGCAATGCCGAGAATTTCGGGAAGATGGTTCCTGCTCCAACCCACACTACGATGCCATTACGCTTCCATACATGTTGGCGCAACTCAACCGTAGCTTCCAGAGAATGCTTGTCACGATAACGGCCTTCATAATAGCCACGCATGGAATGAGTACCACCCAATTCAGCCATCATTCCCCACGAAGGATTACCAAAGTTGAGGTTAGCCCCAATGTCCTCGGCAAGAACCGTTCCCTTACCCAGTCGCTGATAAGCATCAAAACGAAATGCCGTCGTACTGAAGGCATAATCATTTCCCATAAATCTAGGTCTGAACATCTGATTGATATTCAGACAGATACCACGATGTGGATTCGTAAGATTATCTCTGTTATCATATACCAGAGAAACACCCGCTCCTACATTCCAAGTATGCTGATCCATGCCTTGCAGTAATTCCGGACGCTCAATATGTTTACCTATTACATAGTCATAACTCGCCATCGGTCCGATATAGAAATTATCTGCTACACGAAACAGGAAGCTAACTTCAGCCTGAGCCTGCCAACGCTTCATGTCACTCTTATTGGCATCGTTATCGCCCATCTCATAGCCTATTCCCCAAAAATCAGAGGGAAAAGAATAGAAATAAAGGTGATAATCGATGCGATATCTTCCTTTAGGAGCAATATGGTTACCACGGACACCCAACATATAGAAACCTACAGAACTGACATCACCATAAAGCGAGACATTAGAAGGAGGAAGAATACTGTCATTCGGATCAGTACGGTATAGTCCTGCTGCCACCAATCCCAATCCAAACTTGGTATCAGAGGCATAATGAGGGCCACCTATCACACTAAAATCGAAACGCTTATGCTTCTTGTTTTTGTTGGAATCATTAAAGTAGTCAAGAATCCGGTTCACCCATGATTTCCCGGCATGTAAAGTCGTCGTATCCATCTTCTCTGCAGATGAGATACTATCGGTTACAGAAGGCTCAGAGGCATAGCTGCCCAATGCCAACATCATAATAAGTATTGTCAGAATATGCTTCATTTTGTCGATTTTATTATTTTAATACACCAATGCTACATTATCAATCCACAAGGTATTGCCTGGAGTTCCGATATAGGCTCCACCATCGGATGAGGAGAACTGAAGAATCAGATGAGTAGGTGTTTCGTTAGCACTCGCCCATCCTACTTCTTTTACCGGCACGCTCTTACCCTTGCTGTTACGGGCATAGTCAGTGGATCGCAGTCCCATAGTAGCAGCCTGATAACCTGCCATGTGGCGGATATCGCCATAATGGATTGTATAGGTAGCATCTTCCACCCATCTATCGGTACTCTTTCCGAATCTGACTACCATCGTACCCACACGTTTAGCTGTTATATTTCCCTTAGCATCTTCATGCCGTTTCTGCAGATAGAGCACAGCTATAGCATGATCTCGACCTGCAACCGTAGAGGCTCCGCTAAATCCATTCTGCTTGATACGATTGGCTGCATGAGGGAGAGATGTCTTATAATCAAAGCGCAAAGCCTTAGGACGTGCGGTGAATGGTATACCCCAGTTGATGGCTTTAGGACCATCCTTGGTACTTGTTATCGGTTCACGAACATCACCCAGAAAGAGAGAACCGGCAGCCAAGACCTTGATATTGATGAGTCCCAGCACTTTTACTTTCTCAATATGGGTTACCAGTTTGGCACAATATCCACTACCATGTTTATCACGAAACACAGAGTTATTCGTCTTATAGATGCCCGATACATGTGCCAGGACATTGGAGGAACCCCAAGGCGAACCACCCTTATTGGTATAAGGAGTATTACCATTGATAGTCATATTAGGTCCAACGGCATAAACTTTTTTCTGATTTCCTCCAATAATGCCTGATTCTTTGATATTCCTGATTACCCAGTGGTCCATATTACCATATTTAAAAGGAACCACCTTTTCCTGTCCCTTAACGGGAAGGCACGACAAGGTAGCAACCGCCATAACGATGCCTGATTTTATTATTTTCTTCATATCTGTTTCTTTTATATATCATTAAGGCTGCAAAGATAGAAAAATATTTTCTAGTTTTCAGTTTTCTTCGACATAAAGCATAAAAAATTAAGAAATAATAATATATTTACTGCATTTTAATTGCCATAAAACCAAAAAAGTCCTGCATTTGCTGTTATAAACAAATACAGGACTCCTGATTCAATATACAAAACAGAATCTCTTGCACCGGTTACAATAGAGACATGCACCGGTTACAATAAAAACATGTTCCGATTACTCCAAAAGCTATTATCGGTTTGAATACATATTATCGTAATACTTCTGGTAATCACCCGATGTTACGTTATCCATCCATTCCTGGTTATCGAGATACCATTTCACGGTTTCCTCGATACCCTCCTCAAACTGGAGAGATGGCTCCCAGCCGAGTTCCTTCTGCAACTTTCTAGAGTCGATGGCATAACGCATATCGTGACCCTTTCTGTCTGTTACATAAGTGATGAGATCCATATCCTCGCCTTCCTTTCTGCCGAGCAATCTATCAACAGTCTTGATTACCACCTTGATGATGTCAATGTTCTTCCACTCGTTGAAACCGCCGATGTTATAGGTCTCGGCTATCTTACCCTTGTGAAAAATCATATCGATGGCACGGGCATGATCTACTACATACAACCAGTCGCGCACGTTCTCACCCTTACCATATACTGG
>ENA-OWOF01000713-OWOF01000713.1-gut-metagenome-genome-assembly--contig:-NODE-713-length-10429-cov-2.782747_pt1 | contig 10429 bp, 7 predicted proteins | sample MGYA00248255_ERZ651790 | MGnify/ENA primary metagenome ERZ651790 (study PRJEB26908, sample SAMEA4031711) | gut metagenome | biome: gut; feature: normal infant; material: stool | place: China | collected 2015 ...
TACTCCTGCAGAGTGACCATCTTCTGCTCCTTGGCAGACCAGAACAGCAGCAGGTCGCGCAGCAGCTCGGCGTGCATCCCGTAGTCGGAGTATGCGCCGAACTTCAGCTGACGGCCAAACTCCTTCCAGAAGCTCTCGTACTTCTCGCGGGCGTTGGCCAGCATGGCGTGGAGCTCGTTCTTGATCTTCTTTTCCAGAGCGTTGTGGATGAGCTTGAGCTGATTGTCCTTCTGCAGCATCTCACGGCTGATGTTCAGGCTCAGATCCTGACTGTCCACAATGCCCTTGACGAAGCTGAAGTAATCGGGCAGCAGGTCACCGCACTTTTCCATGATGAGCACACCGGAAGCATAGAGTGCCAGACCCTTTTCGTAGTCCTTGGTGTAGAAGTCGTAGGGGCGATGGCTGGGCACAAAGAGCAGGGCGTTGTAGTTCGCGGTGCCCTCGGTGCGGCTGACGATGACGCGGGCGGGGTCGGTATAGTCGTTGAACTTATCCTTATAGAAGGCGGCGTACTCTTCGTCGGAGACTTCGCTCTTCTGCTTCTTCCAGATGGGCACCATGCTGTTCAGGGTCTCCAGCTCGGTGTAGGTCTCCCACTCCGGCTTGTAGTCATCGGGCTTGGGGTCCGGTTCGGGCTTCTGGCGGCTCTTCTCGCGCTCCATCTGGATGGGATAGCGCACATAGTCGCTGTACTTCTTGACGATGGCCACGATGCCGTACTCATCGAGGAAGTTCTCGTAGTTGTCGGTGTCGGTGCTGGGCTTGATGTGCAGGATGATGTCGGTGCCCACGGTGTCCTTTTCGGCCGGGTTCATCTCGTAGCCGTCCGCGCCGCTGGATTCCCACTGCCAGGCCTGGTCTGCACCGTAAGCTTTGGAGATGACGGTGACTTTGTCGGCCACCATGAAGGCCGAGTAGAAACCGACGCCGAACTGGCCGATGATGTCGATGTTCTCGTCCTTGTTCTCTTTCTTGAAGTCGAGCGAGCCGGAGTGGGCGATGGTGCCGAGGTTGGACTCCAGCTCTTCCCTGGTCATGCCGATGCCGTTATCGGAAACGGTCAGGGTGCGGCTGTCCTTGTCGCGGGTGAGCAGGATGCGGAAATCGCCTTTGTTCATGCCGACGGAGGTGTCGGTCAGGCTCTTATAATACAGCTTGTCGATGGCGTCCGAAGCGTTTGAGATCAGCTCGCGCAGGAAGATCTCCTTGTTGGTGTAGATGGAGTTGATCATCATGTCCATCAGCTTTTTGCTTTCCGCCTGAAATTCTTTCTTCGCCATAATACAAAACCTCTTTTGTTCAGATTCGGTGCCAGAAAGCCGGAGTTTGGGATGACGGCTTAGCACTCATAACTTTCGAGTGCTAATATACACCGCTTCGCATCAAAAATCAAGGGGTTTCATAAAAAGTTCAGAAATGTTTGCGGTTCTCTTTGCATTCCGGCTCCAAACCCATTATAATAGTCCCGACAAAGTCGGAAAGGAATGACTTCGATGCAGTTTGAAATGTGTGCGCTTCCCGGTGGAGGGAAGCTGGAACTTTATCTGCGCAGCCCAGCTCCGGCCATGCCGAACGCGCTGCGCCGTCCGCTGGTGCTGGTGGTGCCCGGCGACGGGTACGAACACGTCAGTGCCCGCGAGGCCGACCCGGTGGCGCTGCAGTTTGCAGCGGCAGGGTATCACACTGCTGTGCTGACCTACAGCGTGGGCGAGGGGGCACGGGATCACCAGCCGCTGCGCCAGCTCCGCGCGGCCATCGGGCTGCTGCGGCAGAACGCAGAACGTTGGGGCATCCTGCCGGACCGGATCGCCGTCTGCGGCTTTTCGGCGGGCGGGCACCTGGCGCTGTCCGGTGCGGTGCTCGACTGCCCCGGCGAGGCAGCAGACCGCAGCCGGAAGCCGGATGCCGTGCTGCTGGCCTATCCGGTCATCACGGCGGGGGAGTATGCCCACCGGGGCAGTTTCGTGCAGCTTTCGTGCAGCGAAGACCGGGCGGAGCACCAGAGATTCGGGCTGGAAGGAAAGATCACGCCGGATACACCGCCGGTCTTCGTCTGGCACACGATGGAGGACGCCACCGTGCCGGTGGAAAACACCCTGCTCCTCCTTGCAGCGCTGCGGAAGAACCATGTCCCCTGTGAGGCGCATCTGTTCGAGAAGGGGGTCCACGGCACCAGCATCTCCACCGCAGAGGTGGATGCTGCCAGCGCCCACCGCTCCCATTGGGTGCAGCTGGCGGTGGAATGGCTGAACGACACCTTCGACTTCCATCTGAAATAAACTGGATTTGTACAGTTCTACAAAAAATTCATGAAAAAATAGTTGACCTGCAACAAATTTTAGCGTATACTGGTCAGCGAAAACAAACGCCGGGCATACCGCCCGGAAGGAAGAGGGAACATTTATGGCAATGCGGCCGGAAATTTCTGTCAAGAACCTGATGATGCAGGCATTCCTGACGGGCTGGGAGCTCTCCGACAAGAGCATCTCGCAGGATGAATATCTTCAGAGCGCCATTCAGGTGATCGAGGTGCTCCAGGTGGAGCCGGAGAGCCTTTATGCCGAGGAGGGCCTCGGCCTGCCGGACGGCGAAGAGGTGGACCATCTGGACGACCTGCTCCGGGCAGACGGTCAGTGGATCTATTACGGCGTCGAGGCAGAGAACTTCTTCCTCATCCAGTGGTATCCGGATGTGGAGTCCGCCAAGGCCAAGCTCGCGGAGCTGGACGCCATGGGCGACGGCAGCCGGCAGTATCTGGTGAACATGAGCCTGAAGCGCGAGAACCTCAGCAGCGCCGAGAACTTCGGCAATTCCAACCCCGTCCAGCTCCGCTCCTGATGTTGATTTTTAAGAGGAAAGGGACCCCAAGCAATGCAGCTTTCTCAGACTGAACGTGAGCAGCTTTACGCCATTCTGGAACAGTACGACCACCATCCCAAAGTGCAGGAGATGCGGGAGTTCATCCAGCATGGCGACGTGACCACCTATCAGCACTGCAAAAATGTGGTGCTGGTCAGCTTCTGGCTCAACCGCCGCTTCCATCTGGGTGCCGACGAGACCGCGCTGGCGGTGGGCGGCTTTCTGCACGATTTCTACCTGTACGACTGGCACAAGACGAGCAGCTTCCATGGCATCCGCCGCCTGTTTGAGATGCACGGCTTTTCGCACCCCGGCTCGGCCTGCGTGAATGCGGAGCATTACTTCCACATCACGAAGAAGGAGCAGGACATCATCCAGAGCCACATGTGGCCGCTGACCTTCCGGCATGTGCCCACCTGCCGCGAGGCCATCATCGTCTGTCTGGCCGATAAGTACTGCGCTGTGGTGGAGAGCATGTTCCGCCGCGCCAAAGTCGCCACCACTGTGGGTGCGGATGGGGCCGACGACACCGAGTGGTAAAATTGAAAACCCTCTCAGTCTCACTTCGTTCACCAGCTCCCCCGAAAGGGGGAGCTTTTCTTGTGCCGTAAAATACAGCACAAGACCTCGCCCATTGGGAGAGGTGGCATTGCGAAGCAATGACGGAGAGGGTCTTTCTTTTTCAGCGGTTTATTCCGACCGCAGGGCCTTGACGGGGTCGGAACGGGAAGCGCCCTTGGCGGGGATGAAGCCGCCGAGGATGGTCAGCACGGTGGCCAGAACGATCAGCACAAGGGCTGCGTTCAGCGGCAGGCGGGCGACCACGTTGGTGCCGTTGGAGATCTTCTGGATGAGCATATTGCCGGGGATGAGCAGGATCTCGCTCAGCACGACGCCCATCACGCCGGAGCACAGACCGATGATGAAGGTCTCGGCGTTGAACACCTCGGAGATGTTCCGCTTGGACGCGCCGATGGCACGCAGGATGCCGATCTCCTTGCGGCGCTCCAGCACGCTGATATAGGTGATGACGCCGATCATGATGGACGAGACCACCAGCGAGATGGAGACGAAGGCGACCAGCATGTTGGAGATCATGTTGATGATCTCGGTCACGGAGGTCATCAGGGTGCCGACGACATCGGTGTAGTGGATGACCTTGTCGTCCGCGCCCTGGGACCGCATATTGTTGTTGTAGGCGTCGAGTTTGGCCACGACGGATGCCTTGTGGTCAAAGTCCTGCGGATAGATCTTGATCTGGCTGGGGGCGTCGAGGTCGGCATAGCCCAGCGTCTGCAGGTTGCTGTCGTAGGTGGCGGTGGAGGAGAGCATGGCCGACTTCATCAGGTCGGTCAGGTCGTCCTCGCTCATGTTGAACTGGATGGCCTTCTGGAAGGCTGTGGCGTCGATCTTCAGCGCGCTCTCCATCTGGCTGCCCAGCTGGGAGAAGCTCTGCTGCATCTGGCTCTGGATGTTCTGGCTCATCTGGGTCATCAGCTTGGTCATGGCCGTCTGCATCGCGCTGCCCAGCTGGGTTTGCAGCGTCTCGGAGATCTGGGACGAGTAGCTTTCCATGAGGGTGGACATCGCCGTCTGCATGGCTTCCGAGAACTGGGCCTGCAGGGCGTCCTGGTCGAACAGTTCGCCCATGGCGTCGTTCATCAGGGTCTTGAAGGCATCGCTCTTGAGGTACTGGGAGAAGCTGATCTTGTTCAGGTTCAGGATGCCGTTCCCGATGACATAGTCCTTGTAGCCGACCAGAACCTTCTGGGCCAGCTCCTGCATCTTGTCTTCGGAGACGGAAAGGTCCATGTTGGCAAAGAGGTCGGTCAGGATGCTCATGTCCAGGTCAGGCGTTTCGGTCAGGTCCAGATCCAGCTGGAAATCGTCGGGGTCGATCAGCGAGCCGAGATCGACCGAACCGTTGTCCAGATCGAATGCACCGCTGAGGTCGAAGTTCAGCTTGCTGGTGTCGAACTGGAAGGCGCTCTTGAGCATGTCGGTGTCGATGCGGAACAGGCTGCTCATATCAAAGGCGGAAGCGTCTTCGGTGCCGAAGGGTTCGCCGTTCATCACATTGATGGCAGGGGAGGCCAGCTGGTCTTTGACCATCTGAGAGTCGGCTGCGGCGGCGATGACATGCTGGGTGAGGGCGGCCGGGTAGGCGATGCCGGAGGACAGCATGGAAGCAGAGGCATCCTCTTTGGGCTGCACGACGCCCACCACGGTCAGGGTCTCGCTGGATGCGACAAGGCTCTTCATGAAGTCCTTGTCGTCGGACTTGTCCACCCAGGCGTTGTGGTCGTCATCGCGCAGATAGCGGTCGGCCGCGTTGACCAGTTTGAACTGGATGCCGATGAAATCGCTGTACCGATAGGTCTTGAAGTCGGTGGGGACATCGACGTTCTGGTTCTGGGCGAACTGCTGGATCATCTTGTCCAGCTCGGCGCTGTCCCGCAGGCCGAGGGCGTACAGCGCATAGTCGGTGATAGTGCCGTCGGTACCCAGCACGGCAACGCATTCGTTGTACTTCTCCGGCCAGCGGCCCGCCTTGACCTCGTACTGGGAGTTGTAGAGTTCATCGCTTTCGGGCAGCTGATAGAACACGCTGGTGTTCATCATGCTGGCCATCATGTTGTTGGTCGAGCTGGTGGAGCTGATGCCCAGAGCGGAAAGGGAGGAATCCGGGTTCACCTGACGGATGGAGCCATCGGCATCTTCCCGGTAGATCTGGGGCTGCACATTATAAGAATACTCGATGGAGCTGGCATCCTCGGCAATGGTGCAGTCGTCGCTTTCGAGATAGGTCTTGAGGGACTTCAGGTCGTTGGAGGTGATGCCCGCCACCATCTGGGTGATGAGCTGCCGCACCGGGACCATCCCTTCCTCGGCGGTCGTGCCGGAAGCGGACGCCGGCGAGCCGGAGGTGAGCATCGAGGTCAGGTCCATGCCGCTGCTGAGAATTTGCAGCGGATATTCGGACAGGGTGGAGCGTTCGGTGTCGTCGATATACTGGTTGACGCCTGCCGACAGGGAGATGATGAGCGCAATGCCGATGATGCCGATGGAACCGGCAAAGGCCGTGAGCAGGGTGCGGGCCTTTTTGGTCAGCAGATTGTTGAAGCTCAGGCTCAGCGAGGTGAGGGGAGACATGGACGAGCGGCCCATGCTCTTGTGCACCGGCGGGGCAAGCTGGGCGGTGTCCGGCTCGAAGGGGTCGGTGTCGGAGCGGATGACGCCGTCCTTCAGCTGGACGATGCGGGTGGCGTACTGGTGGGCCAGCTCCGGGTTGTGGGTGACCATGACGACGAGGCGGTCTTTGGCCACTTCCTTCAGCAGCTCCATGACCTGGATGCTGGTCTCGCTGTCCAGTGCGCCGGTGGGTTCGTCGGCCAGCAGAATGTCCGGGTCGTTGACGAGGGCGCGGGCGATGGCCACCCGCTGCTGCTGACCGCCGGACATCTCGGTGGGGTGCTTGTGCAGCTGGTTGCCCAGACCCACTTTCTGCAGCGCCTCGGTGGCCCGGCGGCGGCGCTCGGCACCCGATACGCCGGAGATGGTCAGTGCCAGCTCCACGTTGGCCAGCACGGTCTGGTGGGGGATGAGGTTGTAGCTCTGGAACACGAAGCCGATGGTGTGGTTGCGGTAGGAGTCCCAGTCGCGGTCGGTGTACTTTTTGGTGGAGATGCCGTTGATGATGAGGTCGCCGCTGTCGTACCGGTCCAGACCGCCGATGATGTTCAGCAGGGTGGTTTTGCCGGAGCCGCTGGGGCCAAGGATGGCGACGAACTCGCAGTCGCGGAGGTTCAGGCTGACCTTGTCAAGGGCTGTCTGGACCAGGTCGCCGGTCTTGTACTGCTTGTGGATCTTTTTGAGTTGAAGCATGGATTCTGCCTTTCTGCAAACACGGCTGAGGGGAGCGCCAAAGCCGCCGGAACAAAAATATCACTTCATTTTATCAGAAAAATGTGAACAAATCGTGGCATCCCGCCGGCTCCCGACAGGGGAAGTTCTGGAAGATAAGAGAAAATTACTGTCCCTTGCTTTTGGGCGAAAAAGGTGGTATCCTTGACAAAGAAAAGCAGTTTCCATCGGCTTTTCTCTGGCGAAAAACGCGAGATGAACCGGGCAGAGCAAACACCAAAACGACACATTTTGACGCTTTTTAGGGGATTGCATCTCTCTGTGCTGCTCTATAAAATAGGAATGAAAAGCCATAGACCGGAAGATTATGGCAGCCACAGCAGCAAGGAGGAGTCTTTTATGGAACGAACGTATGCCCCGCTGATCCGGCAGTTCTCGTCGATCAAGGGCTATCAGGCCGCGTATACGCTGGTCTACGCGCTGGATGCGTCAGAAGGCGGCTGCCACCTGACGCTGGACCGGAAGGGCGAGCGGGAACAGCAGGTCAGCGAGTTTGTTCCGCTGCATCCGGAGGCAGGCTACCGGCTGCTGCAATATCTGTGTGAAAATGCCGTGCAGCCAGAGATCTGGGGCGATGTGATCGCAGACTGGCTCCCGGTGCTGGAAGCAGAGCAGAACGGAGGTGCCGCAGGTGCCCGGTGAGCGGGATGCGGAGAACCTGCGCGTCGCTCTGATGAGCTACGACGACCGGGAACTCCGCATCCGGAAGTTTTATCTGGAAGAGCAGAGCACCATCATCCGATGCACCTGCTTCCAGAGCGGGGAGCCGGTCCTGCAGGCGCTGCGGCAGGAGCGGTGCTTTGATGTGCTGGTGCTGAGCAACCAGCTGGAGGATATGGACAGCCTGACCTTCCTCGAAAAGCTCAACCGCCTGCCCAGCCACCCGCCGCTCCTGTTGCAGGGCGACGGCTGGGCCGACGACATCACCGCCGCCCACCTGCAGCCGGGCAGCCGTTTTTACGGCGTCGGGCACGACCATCTGCGGGATCTTCTGCGGGGGCTGCTGGGCGTCCCCGGCCGGAACTCGATGCAGATCGAGCGGTTCTGCACCCACCTGTACGAGCTGTGGAAGCTCCCGCAGCCGGACACCAATTGCGAATACCTCACGCTGGCGGTACAGATCGCCTGTTCAGCCGATGGAAAACTGGCGCTTCGCAAAGAGATCTTGCAGGGCGTCGCGGAACAATATCACATCACGGTGGCCGCTGTGGACAGCGGCCTGCGCCGTCTGGTCGAAGGGCTGGAGACACGGCCCCCGGTGGAATGGGAGCACTTCAAGGCGGAAAACGGCCTGACCGGGCTCAAAGTCACAACCGGCAGGCTGGTCTACTCGCTGCAGCAGACCGTGCTGCGGCGCGGCATCATCGTGCGGGAACAGCGGTAAGGAGGAACGGTGGATATGTGCAGGCAGGACGAAGCGGGATTTCCGCAAAAACAGTTGGAAACAGCGTTTCTGCACTCACTGCGCCTGCTGGAACAGAACCGGGAATATTTACAGATGCACTTACAGCCGCTGAAGGATGCCCGCACGGCCCAGGCGCTGGAGGACATGGAGCAGGAAGCAGCCCGGCTGGAACGGACGTTCCGGGAGTTGATGGAGCTTTCGGCCCCGGAGGAACCGGTGCAGAAGCGGCCGGTGGACCTGTGCCGCCTGCTGGCGCAGCTGGAAGGGCTGCGCGGCGAGATCGACGCCCAGAGCAGCACGAAGCTCACCGTAGACTGCGGCGGGCTGGAGCAGTGCCTTGTCTGGGGCGACCGGGAAATGGCCGAACAGATCTGCTTCCACCTGCTTTCGACCGCCCTGCGTGCCGCCGCGCCCGGCGGGAACATCCAGGTGTGCCTGCGGCAGACCGGGCAGGACATCCGTCTGACCATCGAGGACGATGGCTGCGGCCTGCCGGAAGGGGAGGGCTGGCTCGAAAACCGCCGCCGCTTTCTGGGCGGTGCGCAGGCGGGGCTGCTGCTCTGCCGCCGGTATTGCCGCCAGCTGGGCTGGGAGCTTGCCCTGCTGCCCCGCACACCGCAGGGCGTCCGGGCAGAGCTGACACTGCCGCTGCCCACCCGGCCGTTCCCCATCGAAACGACGGTCGAGTTCCGCTCGCAGCCGTCCCACCCGGACGAACACAGCGCCACCGCGCTGCAGCATCAGCTTCGCCGCGAGCTGTATCTGCTCACCCGCAGGCACGCAGGGAATTGACCGCAGATTCCAAAGCCGTCCTGGGGCGGCTGCTGGACAAGGCGGTAGAAGAATATCTTGCAATGTGATCACGAACGCGCTGCGCATCGGGCGGGATGAATTGCCCACCGATGCGCAGCGCGTTTTGTCTGCCAAAATCCACTCTCAGTAAAGAATCTTAGCTGTTTTATGGAAAAATACGGCCGAAAGTTCCGTGAAATTAACAAAATGTTTAACTTTTTGAGCGGAAAATACTATTTTTTGCGTGTAAAATGGAGAACACTAATTGATTGTTTTCGCGGTTTTGAGTATAATACAACTGTATGCGAGTCCTGCAGATGATTCGCTAACGAACTACTTTTCGGGCAGAGCACGGCAGAGCGGCCCTGCCCGAAAACTGGCAGGAAGTTCCTTCAGGAGGAAAGAAAAACGTGAGAGTAGGTCTTGACATCGGCAGTACCACCATCAAGTGCGTGGTGCTGGATGAACACGATTCGATTGTATATTCGACATATGAACGTCATTACAGCCATATCCTGGAAAAGGCGCAGGAGCTGCTGCGCCGGATCGACGCCGAGCAGCTGCACGGCCAGAAGGCGCTGCTGAGCATTTCCGGCTCGGCGGGCATGGGCCTGGCAGACAGCTGCGGTGTGCCCTTCGTGCAGGAGGTGTTCTCCACCCGCGTGGCGGTCAAGCGGTTCGTTCCCGCAACGGACTGCGTCATCGAGCTGGGCGGTGAGGACGCGAAGATCCTGTTCCTGACCAACGGCACCGAAGTCCGCATGAACGGCAGCTGCGCCGGCGGCACCGGTGCGTTCATCGACCAGATGGCCACCCTGCTGAAGATGAGCGCTGACGAGATGAACAAAGCCGCCGAAAAGGCTGAGCGCACCTACACCATCGCTTCCCGTTGCGGCGTGTTCGCCAAGAGCGATGTGCAGCCCCTCATCAATCAGGGTGCCCGCACCGAGGACATCGCCGCCAGCATCTACAAGGCGGTCGTCAACCAGACCATTGCCGGTCTGGCACAGGGCCGCCCCATCCAGGGCAACATTCTCTACCTCGGCGGCCCGCTGACCTTCAGCACCGTGTTGCGCAAGAGCTTCGACGAGGCGCTGGGCGTCACCGGCACCTGCCCGGAGAACAGCCTGCTGTATGTGGCACTGGGTGCGGCGCTCTATGCAGACAAAGAGTTCAACCTCTCCGCGGTGGCCGGGGCGCTGGATGAGTACGCCGCTACGGCGACCTACGCCAGCGAGCCTCCGCTCTTCGCCAACAAGGAGGAGTACGAGGCCTTCCATGCCCGCCACATGTCCCACAGCGTGCCGCATGTGCCTTTCAGCGCACAGTGCGGCCCCGTGCACATCGGCATCGACTCCGGCTCCACCACCGTCAAGCTGGTGGTCGTGGACGAGAAGAGCCAGATCCTGTACACCAACTATCAGCCGAACCTCGGCAATCCGCTGC
>ENA-OWOF01000725-OWOF01000725.1-gut-metagenome-genome-assembly--contig:-NODE-725-length-10324-cov-3.371328_pt1 | contig 10324 bp, 5 predicted proteins | sample MGYA00248255_ERZ651790 | MGnify/ENA primary metagenome ERZ651790 (study PRJEB26908, sample SAMEA4031711) | gut metagenome | biome: gut; feature: normal infant; material: stool | place: China | collected 2015 ...
CCACCACAATAAACTACACAACAGAAAACTCTCCAGATAAAGTAAATAGCGGGAACAAGGCATTGTCGAGAACCAGCGAAGTGCTCGTATAGACATTTCCAATAGCGCCATCTTCGAATGCACGCAGTAGATACTTTATTCCTGTTTGAACCACAAGCCCTACATCCTCCGGCATGTTTGTAACAGATACATTCGTGAGCAGATTGTTGGAAATATACGCTCTCTGCTGTTCAACCATCTTGTTGTCATCTCTGATGATTTTTGCAGCTTGCGAAGAAACACCCCTCAGGAGGAGAATAGCTCTTGCATTCCCTAGAGTGGTATTTCTTAAGCGACGAAGCTCTTTATCCGCAACGGCAGAGCCTCTGAGAGCGAGGTATTCGCCAAGTCCGATTACGACAAACTTATTATCTCTGTAGTCCACATCGGATGTGCGGAAATAATCCACCAGTTCATCTACACTGGGAAATTTATCATCCTTAAGGCAAAATTCACTCATTCTTACGACAGAAATATCCGCCTGCTTCAATTCTTCTAAAACGGAGCAGTAGTCCTCATCACCAATGACATAGAAAAACGGCAGCCCTTTTGCAGCAGATATATAGTTTTGTACTTCTCTGCAAAGCATTTCTTACCCCTCCCTATTAATGATAATCTTTACGCCAAGACCCATGTCCTTTCTAACAATATCAGTAAGCCACTTCTTCAGTTCGGCATCATTCATACCTTCGATGATATCAACAACCTTATCGCTTCCACCGGCGTTATATTCTACGGCCGCCATACTGGAAACCTTGCTCATGATAGTGGGGTTATCATTCCACTCATAGGCGCTGATTCCGGTGCTCTCCAGAGTATCCCTCACAGCATCAATATCAGAAATCAAGCTGGTGTAATCTCCGATAATACGCTTTGCAAAACACTTATCGCGATAATCAGCGGAAGCTATCTCGTCAAAGAAGTCCGCTTCCTTAATGAATGCTAAGGCTTCCTTAATATCCGCTTCACTTTGCGTGTTGCTGTTCAATGTTGCAAAGGCCTTCTTAGCCTCGGCATACAGAGAGTCATTCACGCAGCACAAAATCGGAGTACGATATTTTTCAGACCAAACACGAGGGTTTTTGCTTCCTCCGCTCTTATCACTCCACAGTTTATAAAGCTGCGATTTCACCTGATTCTTTCTGTAATCCTCAGCAGCCTTTTTAACAATGGCATTACTTGCTGTAGAGGATATGATAAACATTTCCGATGTGATAGAATTTTTGATTTCCTCGCATTCCGTATCAGTAAAGCCCTCCAAATAAGGTGCGTAAATATCAATAAAGACGGCCAAAGTATTACCAAGAACATTCCGAATTTCTGCATTATGATTTGTCATCTCATCAAGAAATGACTTCATATTATCGGGAAGCATATCTTCATAGTTGGCAATACGGAGTAAATTATAGAAAAACTTATCCAGTGCTGGCTTTTTCGCCCTGATAGATTCGCAGGAGAAGCCGATAAACTTCAATGTCTCACGCCATGCCTTAAATGCCGCTTCCTTAGAACGGACAGTAACATTCAGAAAAATATTCGTTGACTTCACAACCTCGTACTCAGTTATGAGTTTTCTGATTTCATCTTCTCCAGTTGATCCAATCCAAAGGGCAGAATACTGAACATTGAACAACTTCTTTATATCCGACAGAACAGAATCCTCCGCGTTGATTTCCTTGGCAACATTCAAAAGCTTACCGTTCTCAAACCGTTCAAGGAATATATGCATACCTTTTTTACAGTTATCAAGAGTTAGAAGCGCCTTCAAATTCTGTGCAGATGACGGACGCTGAATCGCAATCTTTCCGATTTCATTAGCTACATCATGTGCTTTATCGCCTTTGCTCTGAACAAGTTTGATATAGAGCTTGACGAGGTCAAATACACCGGCAGTGTCCATATCTTCCAAACACCAAACGGGATAAGATAGGTCTCTCATTTTTGCAAGGACGAGTGTTCCGGCCTGCTGAGGCGAAGAACAAGTGTTGGCGGTAATGTTCCATGCGTTTTCCGTAAGCTCATAGAATGCTTTTTCCTCTGGAGTCAGATTGACAATATAGGTTGCTTTTGGGTTCTTTCCAATATAGTTACCAATCATTTCAGAAAGCTTATCCGGTGTCATTGAATCACGGTGGCCTTCGGCATCCATAGAGCGATAAGGTTCCGAACTGTATTCCTTCAGTAAGAAGCCGGTAATAAATGCAGACAGGTTACACACAGAAAAACCATATGTAGTTTCCAAATAATCGTAGATTTCACCAATAGATATTTTACCGCTACTATTAAAAGCATCGTCTATCATTTTATCAACAGATTTTTTGATAATAACAATATGCTCTCCAGCAAGCTCCTCGTCCTTCCAGTATTCCTTTTTAGACCAGAATTTGCCCAGAACAGACTTCTCACATCCAGAAATCAATCCCTTGATCTCCATCACACCCATACCGTATTTCGCAACAGGTTTCGGAGTAGTCAGTTTCAACTGCGTTTCCGAGAGTCCCTTTGTGAAGTCCTGTACATGCTTGAAACGTTTCAAAACAATGGTCTGCATAATAGTGTGAACAGCACCGGCTCCTGCAGCCTTTTCACCATCCTGATTTGCATAGGTAAAAACGATGAATTGTCCGTTGTGAATTCGATCCTTCCAATCACGCTCCAGTACATCCTTTGCCTTCTTCGCATTTTCTTTTGACTGCTGACCGTTGTTGCCACTATAATACATCGACATAGCGGAATAATCCACATACTGCTCAAATGCCTCTAAGCCAAGAGGCGTAGACAACGCATCAATGACAGCAATATTCTTATAGGCAGGATCCGCAATAATTTTCTTTATCAGAGTGCGGAAACTCTGGGCTTCTTCGTCGGTCTTTGCAAGCGCAAGTACAGCATAGAAATGCCAGTCCACATCCTTGCTTTTTAAAACATCCATGAACTTTTTGAAATCAGACATGGTAACAACCGGCAACTTGCCACTATCCAATTCCAGGGCGTAACGAAGTTTCAGTGCAGGAGGAAGGCTGAGCGCAGTTGCAACCGCAGCACCTTCTGAGACCAGCTTGGCGGTTGTGCCTTGCTTTTCACGAATCTCCTTTTTAAATGCCTCAATTTTCGCACCATCGCCAGCAAGAACGGCAGCAGAATACACTTTTTTGCCGTTAGCAATCGGATTCTCGATCAGAATTCCTTTATTAACAAGGGCTTTCGCAATGCTCTTGCAGGAAGATTCCAGTTCACCTGTATCACCCTCAAAAGCGTAACTGAGATTTTGATCCGTCGGCTTTAGAATCGGCAGAGCACCGCCCAACCGCTGGTCTATAGACTGCATAATAAGAACAGTCTTCAGCACAATCTTTTCCTTGTCGTTCAGCTGCGCCTGCTGTTGAAATGTATCCAGAATCAGCCTAATATCGGAGGACAAATAGTCCTTGCCCTTTTCATAGAAGAAGTCCCACAGCATATCCACTGTAAGGAATGGTCTGTCGGAAAGAGGGCTAGTGTTCTGGATAAACCACTGGAATGCATTAACATCCATATCCTTCGGCGTCTTTATGAAGTCAAACATACTGCGCTGATTGGACTGGAATGCAGAAGCTATATTTTTCAGGACGAGCGCCGCAATGGGGTGAATAGGAAGGATATCCCGCATAACATTTTGGTCATTAATATTTGCAGCTTTGATAACAGCTTTGCGTGCATTCGTAACATAAGAATTCAAATCCTCTGTCAACTGCTTCCAGGTTGCTTTTGCCGCAGGCTTTACACTAAAAGCATGACCTATAAGTTCAAAGGCAATATTGTCCGGAAGGGTGATTTCCACCTTGTCAAAACGCTGCTGTACAACAGACCACGGATTGGTCTTGTCGCTGCTGTCATATTCCTTTGCAAGAGAAGACAGTGGATGGGTCACAATTACGAAGTAGAAAGGCTTTTCCTGACAAATGGAGACAATCTTTTGAAACTCACCCAAAGAAGTGCTGTTCTGACGAAAATAGTCACTGAACTCATCCCAGATAAGAACGAGCTTAATATTATTCTTGTCAATGATATCAATAATCCATTTGCGCAGAGAATCTGCAGAAAGATTGAGAGCTGTTATTCCTTCCTCTGCGGCAAGGCTAAAGATATCGTCCATCAGAGAGGAAACGTCGCTACTCTTTTTCAGAGTGTTGATAATCTCATCCGCAGAGGACTGCGAGAAGGTGGACCTCCACTTGGGCTTCTGAAGCAGAGCGTCCATAAACTGATTATGAATCGGATCCTCCAGCCATGCGATAACACTTTCCTTTAGGGAATTTTCCCCCTTGTAGGAGACCTCATTCGCCTCCAAGCCCTTCTTTATGCTTTCCTGCACTGCAAAGAACAATTGTTGCGGAGTAGAAATACTGCCTGATGCGTAACGGTATGCAGTCACAATGCCCTGTGCCTTATGGCCGATAAGCTTTTCCAGCAGAACATGATTCTTTTTCAAGGGTTCAAACTTATTCCAGTAGTTTCTAACTTCGGCTTCCGGCACCTCCAGCAGCTTTTTGAGCGTGTAAGCACACTGAGATTTACCGGTACCATAGGCGCCATGAATCCAGATAGAGCGGTTTGTATTGCCGCTCAGCATCTTTTCTGTCCGATTGAGTAGGTCTATGAAAGTCTGATGAGGGTAGGTTGTGTCCCACGCTGCTCCACTGTTGATAGCGGATTCGTCAATGCATGGAAAATACTTTTCGTTGACATCAAAGTATTCGCAGTATTTTAAATTCTGTACCGGCATCTTATAATCCCTCCTTAAATAGACTCAAAACATCATCACTGGTCTTGTCCCTTAGCGTGATGGTTTGCAGATCATTTGTAAATGTAGCATTGATAAATTCTGGATATGCAGAAGAAAGGCCAAGCAAAATGGATTTCATCTCTTCTTCATCATAAAGCCCGAAAATACGTACCGGACTGACGCCGTCTCGCTCCACATATTCATCGTAGAGATAGGAAACACGAAACTCTTTATCCAAATTGCACTTCTCGGCGAATTTATATAACGCATACAGTACAACGCGAGTATCTTCAATAATGCACTTCGTTCTGCACAGCGATTCGATTTTCCGCCCTTTTTCTTCGACATACCCGAAATTTAACACTGTACCCAAGGGTAACTTGCAAAAACGCTTGAAGGCATTGATGATGGAAGTTGCGTCATCTTTCTTCACTCCCTCGGCAATCAGCATATCACTGATATGACTTCTATTATAATAAATGCCAATATCCATATTCATTATGAACCATTTGCACTGGGCATTATAGGCAAAGTTCGACAATGCCAAGCCCCATGTAGTACCATTTTGCCATCCGTAATTTGAGGATGATACGATATCAAAGAGCAATGTGGTATTGCCTTTATCATCTATTAAACCACACCCACGAAGGAATTTCTTAAACATGGGGACTTGTAGCTTTTTATTCAGCGTGTTTTTATCGCTATCCCAATAATCATTGCCAAGGTCAAAAAATCCTTGTACCCATTCCGGCTTTGGGGCGTGATTTGCAAATGAATTCAAACTAGCTTTTTTCATAGTTCCTTCTCCTGTCGATGGTCTTAATGAATGATATACGAGACAACCGTCATCAATATCGTGACACATTCCACAATGAATACAGTCTGTAATCTGTACTTTTCCGTTAACAAACTTTATTCTTCCGTTACGGCAATTTGTTTCGCAAACTCTACAGCCAACACAATATGCCGATTTTTTAAATACTTGTCTAAACTTCCTTATCTCTTTAGGATATTTTTTCGGAATACTAGCATCAAAAGAAATCAAATAACCGTTTTCTTTCTCCTTGATTTCATATTGAAAAGGCAGTTTACCTACCGTCTTTATCCATTCTTGCCAATCTGATTTAGGCTGAGTAACCTCTATCTGTGTTTTGCCATTTTTGATTGTTTCCCAGTAATGGACTTTCCCTATAGTTAAATCGCGACCATTTTTTCGTGCGTTCCAACCACCATTTGCTACATATGAGGTCAGTGCCGCATCATCACCTTTATTGCGTCCGTTCATTAATTTAATCAAATTAATGTAGTTGCTAACTTTTTCCGGATAGCAAGTATACTGAAGATAATCGCTACGTCCTCCACCCATAGGGCAAAACAAGCACCCAGCGCGGGAATTTCCCTTTTTATAGGTGGCATTTATGTTAAGATGATTCAGAAAGATATACAACCATATTTCCGCAGAGGTCCATTCCAAAATCGGATTAAAGCTGTACTGACCTCTTTGTTTCTTTCCAAAATTCTCGTAGTCATATTTACTTCTGGCTAAGCTTTCATGGGCGCGTACACCAACGAAATCCATACCAATATAATCATCTTTGCCGGTAATTTCCCTCATTTTCAATGTCTGCGGCGTACTCTTATGTACACTACAACACCATCGAAGCACTCTTGCTGGCGGGCCGAACAGCTTCCATGAATCACTTGGTTCAAAGTGAGAGCGAGCAATATAAAAGGGAATACCGTCCTTATCACACTGCTTTTTAGCTTCTTCCACGGCTTCATAAGTATCTGGAAACTCCATGCCGGTGTCTCCGAAAATAACTACGAAGCTGTCCTTTGGCAGCGCCTTTTTAACAAGATCCAACAGCACTGCGCTGTCCTTGCCTCCGGAAAAGGCTACATGGAAAATGTCAAGCTTATCTTTAAATTTCTCATAATCCTTGACAATTTTTTTAACTGTAGAATCTTCTATGACTGTCAGTAAATCCTCGTTGAGAGTGCACATTGCCTCTATATCCATAGGAATCAACTTCGTTCCTTGTTTCCAATATGGATTTGTTTCGTTTGCGTCATCCACAATAATCAGCTCCGGCGCAGTATAAAGATCACCGCCCTTTGTCTTGGCAATCTGTACACCTCTGTACCAATAGATATTCGATTCTGCCCACATGTAGGGCACTTCGTTCTGTTTGTCGTAATCCCAGTGTTTATGAAAACCAAGGATATCCATCTCCGCAGCATAAACCGGGCGAGGCTCCTTAGAAAAATTCGTAGGAGTGGAATTCAGTATAATTCCACCGGTCTTCGAATCAAATGTGTAGGAATACATACTATCACCTCTCTTTTCGTAGTTCCGAAGCCCGCTGTGCAATTTCTCCCAGCTTGGCATATTTGCTTTTTGCCATATATCCGGTATTAAATAGATACTGTCCAATAACCTCCGGTACCAGCTCCACATCGGTTCTCGCAATAGCAATGGCAAGCATTTCGTTATATTTTTTATTGAAATACTTTTCCGCTATGATTCCAGCGTTCTTATCGTTAAAATGAATCACATGAAGGCTGTATTTTTTGCTGTACTTATAGCAGTAGCTTTCCAACAGATAATGATTCCAGTTCTGTCCGCAAATCGGGAACATGGCAAAGGTTGTCACATCCCTAATAGCTCTGAAATTGTCGGTAATAAATCCAGACAACACGGCGTCGATTTCATCCACGGGAAAATTTACGAGCCGGTTTGCGACAAAGCGGTTTCTGTCTACCCGCACCATGTCATCATAAAGAGCCTGAAAAGCATATTGCCGGTTTGTACTGCCTGTAAGCTCTATAACCTTATCAGCAACTTCATCAAAAGTGCATTCATCTCTGTCTTTGATATACTTCTTCAATAGTGTAACCGCATCAAGCTCAGATTTTTCTTTGGTGAGAATCTTACCGTTCAGATGATATTTGCCAGAAAGCACTTTTTTATATATAGCATTATAAATGGTAAGCTGTGACAACTCATAGTTTTCTTCCTCAATGCTACCAAGAGGGACATCGCTTAAAGATGCAAATCCGTTCTCTTCACAAGCATTATCCACAAAGTCAAGAATGTCCTCCGCTTCATCCTCAGAAATGCAGAATCGGTCAATGAAGAGGTATTCTCCTTCGGAAACAAGTACAAAAAGGTCATTACCTGAAATAACGCGCCAAATATTATTCAGCGGGATATACGGCAGACGATCATGAAGACTGTATACACTTACAGACTGGTTGTTTCCCCAAACCCGCTTTATTTCATCAGTGACAGCTTCCTTCTCGGGTAGCCTGCTTCCTTTGATCATAAACTTTTTAGCGAAAGAACATCCGGCGATGTTTTTCTGCAAATACTCCTTCAGCATTTCAGGAGAAGTAATCACATAGGAATTCATCCATTCTTGTTTGTTTGCAAATAGGCTGTCATAATAAATAACGGCTGCGCCGGAAGAAAAAACATCATCGACAATACACTGGAGCTCCTGCGGCATGTCATTGTTCTTACAATAGACCTTGTCATCAATTACAGTTCCAGAAGATAGAATAGCAGCTTTGAGCAGTTCATCATCTTCTGGCAGAGAGATTTCCATTGCCTCCGCAAACTGACGGAAGCGCATGAGTTCTCTGATCGAATCGTATTTAAAGCCATATTCGTAGTGCTTCTTCAACACAGTAACGATTCGTCCGAAGATTTCCGCTGTAGCAGATGTTTGCTTGTTGCCGCTGTTGCCAAGGGACGCGATTGCTTTTTTCGGAATTTCCGCACCAATGAATTCCAGCAGCTTGTTAATAGCGGCGCTGAAACGGTTATGCTGCTGTTCGTTATATCTAATAAAATCTGAATCACTGTACAATTCTGTTGCCGTTACAATAGTTGTTTCTTTATTTTCACTAAAAAATTAACACGACTCATATCCTTTATTGGTGGCATAGCGCTCAGCACTTCTGATGGAAGAAACATAAGAGGAACAGGTTCTGTCTGCAAGCTTCACCGTATTCTGCAGATAAGCATAGAATTCAGCTTCACAGGCAGTACTACTAAACGACGATGTACTATTTGAAGCAGTCGTTCCAATTCTTCTTTCATATACAATTGTGAGACTATCGTGAGCCACACCGCATATGAAAAGAAGTTTTTTTATCCGTTTGATAAAATCCGTCGCACTGAAATTGGTTTCTATGCAAAGCTCTTCATCAATCTCTCTTGGCGATGTCATATGACCTAAGTCGCTTGCTTTACCGAATTCCAATCTCGTGCTACCTGGAAAAGAACTAAGAGAGCTGAACACATCCGGATAGTCCTTGTATAGGACAGCTACTATACTGACATAAACGTCCTTCCATGTAGAAGGTATAGAGAGCTCTTTGCCAAAGAAAGTGATGCTTCTCGGCTTGGTAAATGCCATGGATTCTATCCTTTCAAAATCAACGACGTTCAAAACTTCTTTCATCTCAGCCGATGCATCTGCTACAAGGTTGTAAGATTCTGTAGAGACAGAAGCTTCTTCTATTTTCTCGGTATGAATTGGCAGTTGCAAACAATACCGCATGTAAACATTGAAATCATCGTTTATATTTTTGATGAGCTTTCTATTTTTAATCTGGAAGACCTTGTTCTTTCCAGCAGATTTATAAATAACCTCCAATTTCGATATATCTGTAATATCAAATATCGACCCAGATATCATTTTTGTAGCAATTGCAAATTGCTCTACTCGCAGAATGTTTTTCTCTATCCACTTACATCTCTTAGCAGGCAAAACGGATGCGACCCACACCATAAAAGCGTCCTTATTATTCTTTTTGGCCGCTACCATACTTTTTGCCTCCTGTAATAACTTCAAATATCTCTCAGTATCATTACGATACAGGAATACCACTTTCTCAAACAACCTCGTTGCCGGAACATAAATCTTTTTACCTTGGTATGCGGAATCCATACTTTGCATCTGAAAAGATATGCCATTTTCATTTCTGTAAATGTCATCAATATCAAGTCCGCGATTAGCTGCCATTCTACGTAGCTCAGTAGAAATGCGCTTTATTATTTGCACCTTTGGCTCTTCCCCTTGAAGTGTCTCAAGGTAACCTTCCAGAAGAATGACAGCTTCATATATATCCCATTTGGGTTGTCTATTGCCAGGTGTCATAGCCGTCCTCCTTCCCATATTGCAACATTTCATTATGAATTAATTAATGCCCGATAATTCATACTCAGCATTTATCCGCAGCGCCTCCGGAACGAATCCATTCGTCAACTTCCGATATTTTAAATTTCCAAAGTCGCCCGACCTTACTCGCTGGCATACTTCGATTACTAATCCATTGAAGTACTGTTTCACGGCTTACGTCAAGATACTTTGTTATATCTTTCATCGAAACCCAGTTTTCTGTCTTCTGTATATCAACCGTGTTTTACCTCCAACATCAGTATGTGTGTTCACAGCTATTAAGGTTAGCATTAAAGACCTGCACAACCCGTTGTTGGGTCTTTTATAAATC
>ENA-OWOF01000727-OWOF01000727.1-gut-metagenome-genome-assembly--contig:-NODE-727-length-10321-cov-3.016107_pt1 | contig 10321 bp, 9 predicted proteins | sample MGYA00248255_ERZ651790 | MGnify/ENA primary metagenome ERZ651790 (study PRJEB26908, sample SAMEA4031711) | gut metagenome | biome: gut; feature: normal infant; material: stool | place: China | collected 2015 ...
GAATCGCACCGGAGATGCCCGCCGCAATATAGATACGGGGACGAACGGTTTTGCCGGTCTGTCCAACCTGATGGTCGGCACCGATATAACCTGCTTCAACAGCGGAGCGGCTTGCACCGACAACACCGCCGAGAACATTTGCAAGTTCTTCAATGAGTTTGAAACCTTCCGCACTGCCGACACCCCTGCCGCCGGATACGATGATATCAGCGTCAACAAGGTTAACTTCCTGCTTAAGGGATTTTACGGTTTCAATAACGCGGGTGTGAATATCGCTTGACTCAAGGGAGAATGCCGCCTTGTCCACAATCGCCTTATGTTCGGGGTTGTAAGCTGCCTTTTTCATAACGCCGGGACGTAGGGTTGACATCTGCGGGCGAGGATTGGGCGTGATGATGGTTGCCATGACGTTGCCGCCGAATGCAGGACGAGTCTGAAGCAGACCGTGGGTTTCGGGGTCAATATCAAGAGCGGTGCAGTCTGCGGTAAGACCGGTGTAGAGCCTTGCGGAAAGGCGCGGACCGATATCGCGGCCGATATTTGTTGCACCGATAAGCAGAACAGCGGGCTTGCGATCGTTGATGACATCAACGATAACCTTTGCATATGCCTCAGTGTTGTAGTCCTTGAGCAGCTCGCTTTCGCAGAGGATAACGCGATCCGCACCGTATGCGCCAAGCTTGTTGCAGAGATTGGAAACATTGCTGCCGAGGAGGATTGCGGAAAGTTCGGTGTTGAGCTTGTCCGCAAGCTTTCTGCCTTCGCCGAGAAGCTCAAAAACCGTGTTCATGAGAACGCCGTCACGCTGTTCGGCAAATACCCAAACGCCCTTGTAATCATCAATTGATGCTTTGGGAGCTTCTGCCTTATCCGCCTCGATAGCCTCGCAGGGGCAGGCATTTGCACATGCACCGCAGCCGATGCACTTATCGCTGATTTCCGCAACGCCGCTTGCCGTTGAGATTGCGCCGGCAGGACATTGCGCTTCGCATGCGCCGCAGCCAATACATTTTTCAGTAATAACTTTAACCATAAATATGCCTCCTATTACAGCAGATGCTTTTCATCGAGCTTTGCGATAAGGGTCTTAACGGTTTCCTTATCTGCACCCTCGAGCATGATGCCCTTGCCCTTTGCTTCGGGGCTGAAGGTTCTGTTTACGTTGGTGGGAGAACCCTTGAGCCCGATCTTTTCGGCATCAACGGGAACATCGTTAAAGCCCCAAACCTGAACGGTCTTGTTATATGCTTCGAAAATTCCCTTGGGAGTCATATAACGCGGCGTGTTAAGTTCTTTGATTGCGGTAAGCAGAACGGGCATCTTTGCTTCGACAACGGTGTAGCCGTCTTCAAGCTGACGCTGAACGATAACCTTATCGCCTTCGATATCGAGCTTCTGAACGTAGGTGATCTGCGGGATGTTCAGCTGTTCCGCAATCTGGGGACCGACCTGTGCGGTGTCGCCGTCGATTGCCTGCCTGCCGCAGAAGATGATGTCGTAATCGGGAATCTTTTTGATTGCGGTTGCAATAATGTAGCTGGTTGCCCAAGTATCGGAACCGCCGAACTCCCTGCCGCTGATGAGGATCGCTTCATCGGCACCCATTGCAAGCGCTTCGCGCATTGCAACATCAGCCTGAGGGGGGCCCATCGAAACAACGGTGACCGTTGTGTCGGGGTTCTCGTCCTTAATGCGGAGAGCTTCTTCAAGAGCATTTTTGTCATCGGGGTTGATGATGCTGGGTACGCCGTCACGGATAAGCCTGCCGGTCTTGGGATCAAGCTTAACTTCGGTGGTATCGGGAACCTGTTTTATGCAAACGATTATTTTCATGTTCTGTATCCTCCGTTTATCTGAAAATTGCGCCGGAGATAACCATCTTCTGAACCTGCGAGGTGCCCTCGTAGATCTCGGTAATCTTTGCATCGCGCATCATTCGTTCAATCGGATATTCGCGGGAATAGCCGTAGCCGCCGTGGAGCTGCACGCACTTTGTGGTAACATCCATTGCGGTTTCCGCGCAGCGGAGCTTTGCCATTGCAGCATCCATGGAGAAAGGCTTGCCGCTGTCCTTTGCCATTGCAGCCCTGTAAAGCAGGAGCTTGGAGGACTCTATTTCGCACTTCATGTCGGCAACCATCCACTGGAGGCCCTGGAATGCGGAAAGAGGTTTTCCGAACTGAATTCTTTCCTTCATGTACTTGATGGTTTCGTTGAACGCACCCTCGGCAATGCCGAGAGCCTGTGCTGCAACGCCTACACGCCCGCCGTCAAGGGTGGTCATTGCAATTTTGAAGCCCTTGTTGAGGTCGCCGAGCAGATTCTCTTTGGGAACAATGCAGTCTTCGAAAACAAGTTCGGTTGTTGAGCTTGCGCGAATGCCGAGCTTGTGTTCAACCTTGCCTATTGAGAAGCCCTTGAAGCCTTTTTCAATAATAAATGCGGAAATGCCCTTGTTGCCGCGAGATTTATCCGTCATTGCAAAGACAATGAAGGTGTCGGCATAGCCGCCGTTTGTGATGAAACATTTGCTTCCGTTAAGCACAAAATGATCACCGTCAAGCACCGCAACCGTCTGCTGTGCGGCAGAGTCCGTGCCTGCGTTGGGTTCGGTCAAACCGAACGCACCGAGTTTTTCACCCTTGGCAAGGGGAACGAGATACTTCTGCTTCTGCTCTTCGGTGCCGTATGCAAGGATGGGGTAACAGGCAAGCGAAGTGTGTGCGCTGAGAATGATTGAAGTTGTTGCACAAACCTTTGCGAGTTCTTCAATCGCGATGATGTAGCTGAGCGTGTCTCCGCCCGCTCCGCCGTATTGCGCGGGGATATTGATGCCGAGCATTCCGTATTTTGCCATTTTGCGGACGGTTTCAACGGGGAACTGCTCCGTGTCATCGATCTCGGCTGCAAGGGGCTTTACTTCGTTTTCTGCGAAATCATGCATGAGCTGCCGAATAAGCTCTTGCTGCTTGGAAAGGTTAAAATCCATATTGACTCCTTTCAATAATAGGACAAGTCTCTTAAGTATTTGCAAATGCAACCGAACAACCGACCATTCCGGCGTTCATCGGTTATTTGCATTAAAAGCCTCTATCAATCTCAATTATAGTACAGTTTTTGTGTGTTTTCAAGTGCAGAGCACGCAATTTTTCACGGTAAATGCGATATATTTAAGCAGGCCCCGATTTGCGGCTCGTTTCGGAAGCAACATCGAAAATGAAAGCATTTTTATTCAAAAATCTGATTGTTCGGCCGCGTTTTTCGGTAATCCCACTCAAAAAAGGCAGCTGTTTTCAGCAGATAAAGCAACCGGCAGCAATTTATGTAATCCATGCCGGTTTCTCTCGGTTTTTAAACTGTTAATACTCTTTTACTTTGAGTTCTTTTTTCAATTGTCCGCAAAGTACGCCTGCCGTCATTTTCCCGGATGCATTGCACGCATTGCATTAAGAATTGCAATCAGGCAGACTCCTACATCGGCCACCAGTGCCATCCACATTTCTGCATAACCTAACGCTCCGAGCAGCAAAGTTGCAAGTTTGACGGCCAATGCAAAAATTATGTTCTGCCACGCGATACGAACCGTGCGCCTTGCAATGCGAACAGCAAGCGGAACCTTTTCAATCCTGTCGTCCATAATGACAATATCTGCCGCCTCGATCGCCGCATCGGAGCCAAGCCCGCCCATTGCCAATCCTACGTCCGCTCTTGCAATAACCGGCGCATCATTGATTCCGTCTCCGACAAATGCAACGCTGCGTTTTCCGTTCTCCTTTGCCAGTTCTTGCTCAACAATTTCAACTTTGTTCTGCGGCAGAAGTTCCGCATGGAATTCAGCAATGCCAAGCGTATCCGCAATATTCTTCGCAGCCGCTTTTCTGTCGCCCGTCAGCATCACAGTCCTGATGCCTAAGTCGTTGTTAAGTTCCTCGACAGCCTTCTTTGCGCCTTCTTTGGGCGTGTCGGCAATCTCGATACAGCCCATGTACTTTCCGTCAACCGCCGTATAAATAACGGTCCCGGACGCATCACGTTCAACGGGCTTTGCTCCGATTTTGTGCATAAGTTTCAAATTACCCGCGCAAACCGTCCGTCCGTCAACAACCGCTTTAACTCCGTGTCCCGCGATCTCCTCAACTTCGGCTGCTTTCGGCAGCTTCATTTCTTCTGCCGCAGACATTATGCAGGCAGCAAGCGGATGCGTTGAAAAGCTCTCGGCAGCGGCTGTGTATGTAAGCAGCGTTTCCTCGCTTGCATCGGGTTCTGCATATATGGCTTTAATGCTGAACCTTCCGTGTGTAAGTGTGCCGGTTTTATCAAAAAGTACCGTTCCGCAGCGCGAAAGCGTCTCCATATAGTTGGAACCTTTCACGAGAATGCCGCGTTTTCCCGCTCCGCCTATTCCGCCGAAAAACGTCAGCGGAACAGATATGACAAGCGCACAAGGGCAGGAAATAACAAGGAAAGTCAACGCGCGGTAGATCCACTCCGACCATGAGCCGTTGAAGAAAAGCGGCGGAATGATTGCAAGCAAAACAACAAGTCCGACAACACTCGGTGTATACCAGCGAGCGAATTTTGTTATAAAGTTCTCGCTTTTTGACTTGTTTGCAGTCGCCCCTTCGATAAGTTCCAGCATACGGGCAACGGTTGAATCCTCGTATTCGCGCTCGGCACGCACCCGCAAAGTTCCCTGAATATTTATGCATCCCGAAGTTATGCTTTCGCCCGCCGCAACATCCCGCGGTGCAGACTCTCCCGTTAATGCAGCCGTGTTAAGGCTTGAGCTCCCCTCAACCACAATGCCGTCCAGAGGAACACGTTCCCCCGCACGGACAACAAAGATGTCGCCCACATGAACTTCATCCGGCGAAACCTGCTTTATTCCGTCAACAGTTTCAAGCTCCGCACTCTCCGGACAAATGTCCATAAGGTCGGCAATCGAACGCCTGCTTTTTCCGACAGCAATCGACTGAAGCAGCTCACCGAGCCTGTAAAGCAGCATGACAAGCACCGCTTCGGCATATTCTCCCACGGCAAGTGCACCGACAGATGCAACGGACATAAGAAATTTTTCGTCGAGAAATTGTTTCCCCGCAAGTCCGTGTACAGCATCAAGGATTACATTCAAACCAAGAACAATATACGGCACCGCAAAAATCAAAAGTTTGCTCCATCTCGGAATTTCGGAAAAAATATGAGTAACGGCAACTGCGGCAGCAAGCAAAACCGCACCTATAATAATCATTGTCAGCTCGCGTTTTTGTGATTTTGTCATATCGCACCTCGTATTATCGAAATCGAAAATACACCCTTCTTTGTTTTATCGCGCTGTCAGTATTGACTGCCGCAGAATTAACGTTCATGCACAGTCTGCGGCAGCCGAATCTTTTTCAGCAGCAATTTATCATCAGTTCGTTATTTGACGATAATTTCCGCATCGCGTTCAACTTTGCGGCAAACATGCGCAGCCTCTTTCAAAACAGTCTCAAATTTTTCATCATCGGCATCAATGATTATTTTGCCTGTAATGAAATTGATGGTGCATGAATTCACACCGTCAAGCTTTGAAATCATGCCTTCGATCTTCGCGGCGCAGTTTGCACAGTCAAGTCCTTCAATTCTATAAGTCTTTTTCATGGTATTCATCCTCCTGATTTTAATTGCTTTAAAGTCACGGCACGTTTCACGGAACAGGTACTGTTTTATTTTCTTTCAAGACAGATTCAGTCTTTATTCCTACCGTTTATTCGCACACGTGTTCCATTCCCTGAGCAAGAATGGAGCTTACATGAGAATCCGCAAGCGAATAGAAAACGGTTTTGCCCTCGCGCCGAAACTTTACAAGCTGCGATTGTTTCAGCACGCGAAGCTGATGCGAAATTGCAGAAGTGCTGAGATTCAAAAGCTGCGCAATATCGCATACGCACATTTCGCTCTCAAACAGCACATAGAGTATTTTTATCCTTGTGCTGTCTCCAAACACTTTATACAACTCCGCAAGATCGTACAAAAGTTCTTCATTGGGCATCGATGCATTGACCTTTTCAATGATTTCTTCATGCGCATGCATGAATTCACAGTTCGGAATCGTGTCGCCCATAAATCCCGGCCCCCTTTTTATCACCTTATCAACTGCCTGCTTGTTCTTGCAAACAGTTGAACATCTGTTCAATTGTTATTATACACAGCTGCCCCTTCATTGTCAACAGTTTTTTTGAAAATAATTGAGCAATTGTTCAATTGACCGTGTTTTATCTGCAATCGCCGTTTCTTCTCTTACCTGAGTCATGCGTATATGCATTCGATAAACCGTGTCTGTTTACCCACTCTGTTCTTTTGTTGCGGCTCTGCCGTATAGTATGTTTTTGTTCCGCAAACTTTTTTGAAAATATACCAAAACATTTTTGAACAAGTTTGTATATTCGAGTCTTTTCGGGCGGTTTTTTGCCTCGAAAAAGGGGTTGAATGATATATAACGCTGACGGAAGAGTTTCGAAATTGCCTTTAAAATGTCTGAAAGTAATCTCAAATATGCGATTATACTGCAATTACTGCGTGTTAGAAAGTTTGTCAACCCCTTGCTTGTAATAGTCATCTTTTACCATGCACTTCACAAAATCACCTAACATGGCTATAATTCATATCAAGCTCACAGCAGAACAGAGGATGAGCAAGTCCCGCCTGTGAGGAAAAACAAGTAAAACAATGGAGGTTTTATATGGTTCTTTTATGGCAGTCTTCGGCGTTTTTGTTGCGATTGGGGTTCTTTCCCCAACACGCCGGGTTCGGGTATCTCGCATGCGCAATCAGCTCAATTGCAGCGAACCCGATGAACTATTACGGTCACGGCTCTGATATTTTCGGGATTTTGGAATCCGAATACGGTATCAGCCGCGCTAAGGCTACGCGATGTATGCGATATTCAATTGCAATCGCATGGCAATCTCAAGAGAACAAAGAGTTTCACGCCCTGTTCAGGTCCTACGGAGACGAGTTTCCCCCTCCCGTCAGCGAGTTCATTTTCCGTTCAGCGTTCGAAATCAGATCTGCGCAAATACGAGAATCAGAAACGGATAATTCAATATCTTCCGTACTTAAACCCTGAAATTGTAATTCAAAGCAGGATTTTTCGTGCTGCGCACCGACCTAACGACAAACAAGACAAGCGCAAATGTCACGGAAGCCCAAAGCAGCCCGATAACGATTCTTTCTGCGGAAAAGCAAGCTTTTGCAGCACTTTTCTGCAAAGGAATCGTTCGGCAGGCCACAAAGCAAATGCCGAATCCGGCATCCGCCCGAACAACCTATGCCCGTGCTTTTGTGCGGGCATTTTGCTTTCCCGCAGTTTTGACGCCCGTGATGCTCCGAACAAACCTTATTTTCAATGAAAACTAACCGACTCTTTATCAAACATTTTCAATGCTTTGCCCGTAATTTTCCGAATCGCGGAAGTCCTGAGTCAGTTACTGCAATACGGAAGCTAAAATGTACCAATCCGCTCAAAAAACAACCCGCTGTCAATGCGCACACAAAGGCTTAGGTACGCAAAACACTCCAAATGCCACCGCTTTTTGCAGCAGCCGTTCTCCAATGCCGTTTCTGAATCCGAATCCTCTGCCGTAAAAAGAATGCGAACTCAGCCGGCTTCAAGACGGGAAGGGACGCAGCTATCACATAAAGTAAACGAAATGCCACCCTCCTTTTTGAAGCTCAATTCGCCTTTTCGAACTCCGTTCCGCACTTTTTTTCGCTTCCGCATATGATGTTCATCCTATGCTTTTGGCGCTTTTTGCGGTTTTGAGCTCAAAACACACCAAATCCAACCCGATTTTGTACTTTCGCACCGTTTTCAGGCATTGAAAGATGACACGAAGCCGAAAACAGCCCGTTTTCGACATAAAAAGAAAAATATATTTCAAAGCTCGATTTAAATATATTTTGCCTCTTTTTTGCTCGCTGCACCTTCTCGAACATGTGCCCGAGAAGGTGCTCGGCAGGGGTGAAATCTTGAAAGTATGCTTAATCGCTCTTGACAAGTCGAAGCTATATATGTTACAACATGCGTGACAGAGTACACAAAGAACAGCTTTAAGGTAGAACCGGACAAGCCGTGCTTTGTATACTTAAAGAGCTGAGCAACTATGCTTGTCGGAAAGCATCCTGAAATCAGCGTTTGCTTTGAAAAAGGAACTCTGCGACAATGCTTTTTTTAAAGCAACCGAGTTAGCATACACTAACTGCGAGGATGCTGCAGAAAATGCGGGATATGCACGTTGATGAAAGAACTGGGACTGTATGATTTGACGCCCGGGACACTACGCTTGCGAAAAATGCTGCAAAACTCATTGACAGCAGCGGCAGCTGTGCTATAAAATATACTTAAACTCACGGGCAGTAAGAAGAAACGGCTTCGGTCAATCAATAAACAAGCTGCGGACTGACAAACGCCGGATACGAGTCGTGCGTGTTGATGTGTGCCCGAGCTGTGTGTTTTTGTATTTTTGAGGAGTACTATGGTAATAAACAACGGAAATATCCATGAAGTGAACAATATCAGTCTGCACGATGCCTGCTTCGAAAGTTTTGTTTTTGATCGTGTACATAATCGACTTGAAACAGTGGTCAAACCGGAGTGGCCGTTTGTCGTACCACCCGATTTTGACAGCAGCGAATCATTTGAACACGCTGAACTCAAGAGAATCCGCATTACCTGCGTTGAAGTGATCGGAACGGAGATGTCCAACTGCGAGTATTGGGGTGCATCGCCGTATGTTTTTTCGTTGAGCATATTAAACGGAAAGAAATCGCATCTTGTGCAAAGGCTGTTTGAAAATATGAAACCTGAATATAAATTTTGCAAACTAAAATCTAAAGACGACTATATAGAAGTTTTGATTGAGTTTTCGTCCGGCGACAAACTGCGGGTGGCATGCAGCAGCGTTCGGTTCGGCGAAGCTGAAAATGATGAATGAAACATTTAAATGGACTGTGAAGGGCGAAAAACTATGTTAAGTGACAACAAAATAACCGAATGGCGTGAAAGACTGATTTCCATGATTGTCGAGAACTACCCGAATCGATGGGAGACTTATAAGTCTGTAAAGGAGAATGTGACGGCAGTAAAATACGGATCGGGAAGTGTTTACTTGCCGCGCGGTTATTTTTGTCCCAGTCGTGTTCTTGATACGGTTATCGGCAACGTGACGAGAGGCCGTCTGCTAAAAACAAAGCCGAGAACAAAAATTCCAACGTACAGATACGGGTTTGATAAAAACGGCAAATTAATTACGGCCGAAAACTGCGAAGAATGTGATCTGGATCTGGAGATAACAGTCGCAAACTTCGATGTATCTGACTTTCAAAAAGCATTTCCATCGTTTTTGGACGATGCAAAAAACGGTATGCTTATCCCTCGGGAATACGAATTTATAAAGCGCGAAAACGGAATTGAGATAGGGTTGAATTATCACATGCACGATGCAAACAATAATTCGGGTTCTGTTGTTATTTGTGAAAACGGTTATATAAAAGAATACCATTATATCCGTAATGTTGTGATTAAGCCTCTGAATAATCATTTTTGGTCGGAGTTCACTTCGGAAGAGTACGAATACATTGACAGTCATCATGTTGGTGTTGTTATGCGAAGGCTCGAAGAAGGGTTCGGTGGAGTTGCGAGCTTCGGTAGGTTTGATGGCTACAAAATCAATAATGTGGTAAGATACCGCTTTGAGCTCGATGATAACGGTGCAGCAAAGAAATACACACTGATCGAAAGCAACGGAAAAGTTCTTTCTCAGGAAAAGCAGGATTATTACACATACGAAGTCTATAAGCCGATAGATTTCAGATACGAGGTGTAACGATATGGTCACGAGTGCAGATTAAACAGACTTATATCGCTGCGGCTGCGCATTATGATATGCTCCGGGGGTATTCGGCTGCGATATTTGCTAAATGCTGCTTTATATGGTATAATCCAAATGAAACTTTGGATAAGGCTTTTGAGGAAAAAATGCCTGCGGAATTCTTCCGATAAGGGGTTTTTTTCTGCAAAACGGGTTATCCGGAGGTTTTTTGAGCGCAAATGCGCGGCTGCGCATTGATATTGAGTCGGCAGGGAGGATGCTTTCTATGAAACATAAGATAATCGGAGTTGACCCGGGCTCTCCTGCGGCTTGTGCGGGTGTCTGCGCCGGCATGTATCTCACCTGCATAAATGATTTGCCGGTTGTTGATATTATCGATTATGAACGTCTTACTGCCGAAGAAAGCATTGAATTAACACTCTGTTCGGACGGCGCTCAATGCGGCAAAC
>ENA-OWOF01000739-OWOF01000739.1-gut-metagenome-genome-assembly--contig:-NODE-739-length-10133-cov-5.320107_pt1 | contig 10133 bp, 8 predicted proteins | sample MGYA00248255_ERZ651790 | MGnify/ENA primary metagenome ERZ651790 (study PRJEB26908, sample SAMEA4031711) | gut metagenome | biome: gut; feature: normal infant; material: stool | place: China | collected 2015 ...
TTGTTCTTGAATTTCTCTGAAAATCTTGGAATTTTCAGGGTTGCATTACTGTTTATTTGTCAAAGATCATAACCTCTTGCTTCGCAAGAGCTCGTTCATTCGTTGCTGTTGTTCTCAGCGGCAACTCTGATATCTTATCATAACCGCTTTCGTTTGTCAACAACTTTTTTTAAAATCTTTTTCGTCTTGGAAAACTTTGTTTTCCGTGACAGATGTTTATGTTAACATATCTGTCAGACTTTGTCAACAACTTTTTTTGAAATCTTTTCAAGTTTCTTTCGAGCTGTTGTGTTGTCTCGGCGCTGCCTCAACAACGAATCTGAGTATATCACCCTGTGCCCCACTTGTCAACATTATTTTGCATATTTTTCAAACAATTTTGCAAAAGCAGTAAAAAAGCCCATAATCATGGGCTTTTTTGTCATTTTGGATCTTATTGTCTTTTCTTTTTTCCTCATAATTTACAGTATATATGCCTATAAAAGTTGAATTGTATATTCATTTGATGTATTTTTGAGACGAAGAGAAATGTTTTGTATCCCATTTGCCATATCTTCATTTACTTCCAGTAGCAGGACCAATCCCTGTGTCTCACCGGGAGCCATGGTTTCCACATACGTAGACATGTCATTGGGCAGCATTGTGGTCAATGCATTTCCACGTGTGCCGTCATTTACAGTAATGATGTATCTGGATGCGGTACTCAGGAAATCAACATTTTCCTCCTGGTCTGTTCCGTTGGTCAGTTCAAAGTTCAATATCAGAAGCTTTTTCCCGGTGGATGCATCCAACGCAAAATAATCCTCCGTAGATCCGTCCTCCGGATAAGAGTCTGCTATCTGGTAATCTCTGTATGTCAAGGTCACTCCCTCCGCAAGTCCGAAGAAATCCTCCAGACTGGTGGTAATATCCTCCTGTGCGGTAGGTGCCTGGGCTTCTGAAGCAGCCGATTCCGCAGGCTTCTCTTCCGTCTGTGCATTCTCCTGTCTTCCGGCTTCCCTGGCCGCGTCTTTTTCCAGTTTTGCAATGACGATTTCCGGGTCCACGAGACGGCTCCGGTTATTCGCATCATATTTTAAGAGAGTTACCGCCGCATATTCTCCGACTCTTTGTGATTCCGCTTCTGTCAGATCCGGAATTTCATTTCCGCAGGCTGTCATGCCAAGCGCCATTACACACAATAACGCTCCGCATACAATCTTCTTTTTGTTTCCTGTCATTCTTCTATCCTTCCCTGTCTGTTTTTCCATTGTTTCCTGTATTTTTCTCAAGTACGATATAAATCCCGGCAATCGCCAGTGCGATCACACCCACTACAAAGAAAAGGACCGTTTTCTGCAATACCGGTGCTCCCCAGTAATCATATAATGCTATTTTACCACAAGTGCACAAAGAAAGCACTAGTCCATATATTCTTACCGGCTTATCTTTTTTCAAAAAGCCCAGTGTTACACTTACCAGCGCAATCAGCATGATCAGAACACTATTGATCACGGGAACATTGGTCTTAACGATCAGTGCCATATAGGTCAGAAAGATCACAATGATCAGTTCTCTGTGTTTAAACTTCTTATAGTATCTCTCCTGCAATGTCAGTACCAGATAAGCCAGTACAAACACAAACATGCACAGATAAGTAAGATAAGAGTTCCGGTACACCGGATTTTCCAGAGCGATCAACGCTCCGATCTGCCCCACCATTACAGATACATTAAATACCAGGATGTTTTTTCCGCGCATATATTTCACATTATTAAACAGCAATATACTTACAAACAGGATCCCCGCAAAAGCCGGCAGCTTTAGCATCGGCATCAAATTGGCCGCTGCAAAAAATGCCAGGGAAAAAGTAAGCAGGAGCTCCTGTATCGTCGTCCATCCATAGACCAGGAACATACTGAGGATGGTTCCCGCAAGGAGCAGGTATGCATACGGTATTTCCTTTCCGTTTGCCAGAAGTTCAATACAGTACAGTGATGTAACGATCACATCCAGTGCCCTCAGTCCGCCTTCCGCAAAACGGGTCAGGATCTTCGTCAGTAAAAGCAACGCTGTCAGGCATATGAGTATCGGCCAGTTACTTTCTATTACAGAAAAGGCACATACCGCAACAAAACTGAAAAAGTAACAGGGCAGCCATTTTTTCCACGTTCCACGTATGGCAATTCCCGCAAGAACCGCGACTACAAACGCCATTCCCGTCAGGGCGATGATTCCGATATACGCGTCGTTCTCCGCTCTTCCCCAATAATTGTTCATCGCCGTACCGGTTGTAATTCCGGCTACCAGAAGAAATGCTATATAGATTGCCAGCAAGCCGTTTTCATTCACTGCATGGCCCGCCTGTTTTTCTTTTAGTATGTAATTGCTCTGCACTACCAGGATCAGATGTGCGATCAGGAAAAAGGTTCCAAATGCAGCTGCTGTCACCCAGACCGGCATTCCCTGTGTACTGATCACACAGGATACCGTTACCGGGAAAAGGATCGTAGTGCTGACAAGTTGTATCAACTGCGAAGCCGTATGATATCTTCTTACCGGCACACAGATGCTCAGTACACTCAGTAACAGAATCAATGCCAGCACCAGCAGGCCTTCCGGCTCCGAAAGCAATGAAGAACCGAAAAGCGGATACGCACAAAGCCAGCATGCTGCGATTCCCAGCATTCTGTGTATCAGGGAATCCCTTTTTCTGCTCAGTAAAACCGTGCCCACTGTGATCACTGCAATGATCGCCGCTGCAGGAAGCACACCGAAATTATGTAGGGAAATCGTATTGATCATGGTCGACAGATATAACGCCGCTATGCCGATAGCCGAAAAGATCCGGGCCAGTTTCGGAAGCTTTCTGTGGATCAGTAATTCTGCGATCAATACCACTCCCAGGGAAACTGCATATAAAGAAATACCTTTGATCCAGCCGTTCATAAAATACATACCAAGCAATACCAGTGCGGTCAGAATAAAGATTCCGCCAACCACCGACAATGCAATGGTTGCGACCAGATATTCCGCATTCTGCTTCTTCTGTGCCGGAGCCTGCGTCACCGGTGCCTGCACCTGTTGCATGGTAAACTGCCCCACTGGCTGTGTCTGTGATTGCCCGGCTGTCTGCTGTTCTCCGGCGGCTGCCTCCTGTGGTACACTCTGCTGCGGCACAGATGACTCCGCTCCGGTTTCTCTGCCTCTGTTTGCATTGATCTGCTGTCTCTGGTACCAGAATTCCACGCTTTTATCCAGTTCTGCCTGTAGCTGTTCTACATATTCCGGCTGTCTCTGTATTCTTGGAAGTAATTGCTGTAAATACCTGGTAAATATCGGATCATTGGACTGCATCAGGTATTCTCTTGCCTGTTGTTCCAGTCTCTTTGCTCGTTCCTGTTGTGTATTGGTCTCCATCTTTTATCCTTCCCTCATTGTAATTTCTGTGATCTTATGACACTATATACTCTCTGTATCTGTCCATATCCTGTCTATGGCAGTCCGCATGGATCAGAATACCGTCCTCCCTATACTCTCTGGAAAGTATCTGCGCCTGTTCCATCAGATAGGAAGCCACATTTCCTGCACTGTACGGGATCAGAAATACGCACTCTGCATTATCCGCATAGACTTTCTGTTCAACAGCCTCTGCCAGTTCACGGATACCGATATTAAATCCTGCCGCCAGATACCAGTTGCCCTGTCTCTTTTGCGGCAGTGGTTCCATCTCACATTTGTCTGCCTTATTATACACTATGATCTGCGGAATGTCACCTGCTCCCAGTTCTTTTAAGGTATCAGCAGTTACCTGCATCTGCTGTCTGCAATTTTCATCGCTGAAATCCACCACCTGGATCAGCAGATCCGCATACCTGACCTCCTCCAGCGTGGAACGGAATGCTTTTACCAGTCCGTGGGGCAGCTTGTTGATAAATCCAACCGTATCCGTCAGGAAAAAGGGCTTATTATGTCCGGTATCCACACTGCGGACACTGGTCTCCAGTGTAGCAAACAGCATATCCTTTTCCATGACCGTTTTATCCGGCAATTCGCCGAACTGCTCTACCATACGGTTCAGAATTGTAGACTTTCCCGCATTGGTATATCCTACCAGAGCCACCTGCGGGATGCGGGACTGCTGCCTCTTTTTCCGCTGCACCTCTCTGGTACGTCCCACATCTTCCAGTTCCTTTTTCAGTTCTGTGATACGATGCTCGATCTTACGCCTGTCCAGTTCCAGCTTTTTCTCACCGGTGCCTTTATTACTCATGCTGCCACTGGCACCGCCCTGTCTGCTCAGTGCATCATACATTCCTACCAGTCTCGGCAGCATATATTGCAGTCTGGCTGTCTCCACTTGTAATTTTGCCTCTCTTGTCTGGGCCCGGATGGCAAATATATCCAGGATCAGATTAGTCCGGTCGATGATCGGCAGTTCCAGTTCATTTCCCAGATTTCTTACCTGTGAAGGTGTCAGAGAATTATCAAACACAATCTCCTGTGCCCCGCATTCTTCTGCCAGCCTGCGCACCTCTGTCACTTTTCCGGTGCCGATATATAACGCTTTATTGACATGATCCAGCCGTTGTACAATCTGACCGGCCACTTCTTTTTCCGCAGCTTCCGCCAGACTTGCCAGTTCCTCCATGGAACGCTCAAAATCCGGTTCTTCACCGACATCCACACCGACTAACAGTACCTTTACCGGTGCCTCCTGTATCTGTTCTTCCCTCATATAAAAATATATCCTTTATATTTACTATTTTGTCTCTAACTCAAACCAGAATTCCACGCCGTTGTTGTAATTGTTCACACCGAATTGCTGGTTCATGGATTCCATGATGGCCTTCACGATAGACAATCCCACACCGCTACCTCCGTATTCTCTGGTTCTTGCCTTATCCACCTTGTAGAACTTCTCCCAGATATGGTGGATAGAGTCCTCCGGGATCGGTTTGCCTGTATTGAATACAGATACCCGTACTTTGCCGTCCTTTTGTTCCATTTTCACTTCGATGATCTTATCATCTTCACAATGATTGACCGCATTGGAGAAAAAGTTCATGAACACTTCTTCTATTTTAAATTCATCCGCCCATGCATAGATCGGCGGATACTCTTCCATCCGCACAGTGATCTCATGCTGTTTTGTCAGAATTGCCGCTGACTGGATATAATTTTTCACCAGCGCCGTAAGGTCGAACCGCTCCATGGCCACCACATCATTACCAAATTCCAGCTGGTTCAGGGTCAGAAGCTTTTTCACCATGTTGTTCATCTTCGCTGCTTCGTCCACGATGACATCACAATAGAACTGCCTGCTCTCGGGATCGTCATTGATCTCCTCCTGCAGCCCTTCCGCATAACCCTGAATCAGCGCAATGGGGGTCTTGAGTTCGTGGGATACATTGGCCAGAAATTCCTTGCGCATTTCGTCAATGGCTTCTTTTTTCTCCACGTCCCGTTGCAATTCATTGTTCGCTGTCTTCAGTTCCGAAATGGTTTTCTCCAGGGAATCGGACAACTTATTGATATTCTCTCCCAACAGATCGATCTCATTATGTGCCTTCCCCTGATATTTTGCCTCAAAATCCAGCTGTACCATCCGTTTCGAAATATTATTCAGTTCCAGGATCGGCTTGGTCACACTTCTGGAGACGAACCAGATAATAATACCACCCGCCATTGCTCCCAGACATCCTGCAAGGGCATAGAAGCGGTTGGCGATCTTTGCACTCTCCTGAATACTGGAAAGAGGTGTCTGCATAATAAAAGAAATGCCGGTATTCAGTCTTCCGTAGATTTCCAGATATTCCTTGTCCTCCTGTCCGGTTCTCTTGATCACATAATCATCGCCGTTCTCGATCACCCTCTGGTCATTGAAAGGTATGCTGAGTCCAAATACATAACCGATCAGGCGGTTTTCCAGTCTCTCACCGCCGTTGATGGACACATATTTCATATTGGAATTCACATCCATAACGCATACCGTCATGTTGTAGCTTCTGCACACATCATCCAGTTCTCTGGCAAATTCTTCCGTGTCATAGCTGTCGCTCTCCGCTGCCTGCTTGATGGTTCCGTAAGCATCATGAATAACATCCAGTTTGCTCTGCATATAGACTTTTCCCAGAAATAAATAGTTGATCATCAGGCACAGCAGGATCGTACCGATCATCAGGCCGATAAAGATCCAGGCAAACTGTCCCCTGATAGAATGTACTTTTCTCTTTTGTTGTTTATTCCGCTGTTTCATCCATCTTGTACCCCATGCCCCATATGGTCTTTATGAGATTGCCTTCCTCGCCCAGTTTGCTGCGCAGTTTTTTCACATGTGTGTCTATGGTACGGGCATCCCCAAAATAATCATAGTTCCACACATTGTTCAGGATCTTTTCTCTGGACAGGGCAATGCCTTTATTTTCCATAAAATAGGTCAGGAGTTCAAATTCCTTGTAACTTAGATCCACATCTTTTCCATCAATGATCACGCGGTGTGCCGCCTTATCCACGGTAATGCCGCCGCAGGTCAGAGCCTCTTCCTGTCCCAGCTGATTTGTTCTGCGCAGGATTGCTTCCACTCGGGCCACCAGAATCTTGGGACTGAAGGGCTTGGAAATATACTCGTCCACTCCCAGCTGAAATCCCTGCAGTTCGTCTCTCTCATCTCCGCGGGCTGTCAGCATGATGATCGGTACTTTGGAGTTCACCCGGATCTCCCGGCACACCTGCCAGCCGTCCATCTTCGGCATCATCACATCCAGAATGATCAGTGCAATATCTTTTTCTTTATAAAAAATATCCAGTGCTTCCTCACCGTCACCGGCTTCCAGCACATCAAAATTGCTCTTCACCAGGAAATCCCGGACCAGCTTACGCATTCTGCTCTCATCATCTACTACCAGTACTTTCAGTCTGTCCATACACCCTCACCCTCCTATCTTGAGATAGTAACTATTCAGCCCCATTCGCAAAATCACCTCTTCGAGGCTTTCCTGAATACTTACACTATAACGTGTAAATATGTCAATTTTGTGAAACTTCGGTCTCTATATGTAATTCTCTTTCCTTTTCCCGTACCGTCTGCTCCCTCTGGGTCAGTTCCTGCTCCCAGGTGGCATATTTGTTCTGCAGATTTCTTTCATAATTCAGGACATTGGGCTGATCGGAATTCAGCGTGATGATAAACATTGCAATAATTGCAATGACCATCACAATATTCATAATAAGAGACAGCCGGAACGTCGTATTTTTATTTTCTTCCGGTGCCGGTTTGATTCTTCTTCTGGCAGGAGACGTTTTTTCCCTGGTGTCCGCAAAGTTCGTCCACAGAGGGATCGGCGGAATCTCTTCTCCCAACAGATCCTGCTCTGCTTTCAGTTCTCCCTGCAATTCCCTGAGGTATTCCAAACCTACCGGAGTGCGGAACACCCTGTCATCCAATGCTTTTTTATAAATAACCAGTACGGACTCCAGATTTGTCCGATCGATCCGCTTATCCAGATAAGCAATCTTCTGTCTCTCCTGCTCTGCCAGTCTGGCATCTTTCTCTGAATAGAATGCAAATCCGGACACTACATGATCCGTCCGGTTTTGCTGCTCCTGTTCTTTCTGTACATCCATTACTGGTTTTCCTCCGCGCTTCCTGCTGCAGCATTCTGCAATAAAATATGTTCTCCCTGTACCAGCGGGTAATGGACAGGACTATCACTGTCCAGATTCTCCCGGTACATATCTACTGCAGTAATCTGATGATTTTCATAGGTCGTATAATAGTAAATTCCTCTGTCTGCATTGCAGCAGGAAGTGTAGATAGTGATCTCATACTCCCCTTTGTCCAGCTGACAGCATCCTCTGGTCTGATCCACGCTCCCCAGAATATGGAAAAACTGGCTGACGCTCTCCGACTCAGACAATCCGGACAGGGAATTCATCTTCGTGAATGCCACCCGTACAAAACGGGATGCAGAAGACAGATCCCCGGGCAGTCCCATGGCTCCCATGCCTCTGCTGTACGGCTTCAGCTTCAGATCTGCGGAAAAACGGTTTGTCGGTGATTCGGAAGACAGGGACATATAATCGTTCAAACGAAACATCTGGATTGGAAACGGGGGATTGTTCGTCAATACTCCCACCGGGTTGTCATAGATCTTCAGTCCCTCCTGCACAGACTCGATCGTAATGGCCTCTTCCTTGTCTGCCAGAATCCAGTGCAGTGGAGAAACCGGATATTTTTCATTAAAGGGCGTATCCACCAGATTGATATGGGATAACAATACTCTGGCTTCCTGCACATTGGCACACTGCCCCAGAATCCAGGGGATGAACTCAAACTGGGCGATGTTGTCCTTACCTGTCTGCACTTTGCTGTATACTGCATTTCCCGGGAAATTCAGTCCCGCCATGCCGAGTCCTTTCTCATTCACTGCATCATAGTACAAAGGATAATCCCCTGCCATATGAGCAATGCCGATCATGGCATAATGCTCCGTCAGGGCATTCTGATGCCGTAGCGGAAAAGGATAATTGCGTGGTGTTACCGTTACCTCTTCCCCATAGTTAAATTCATAATCAAAAGTTCTGCCGAAATAAAAATCCTGTGATTTATAAGTTGCCGCTGTACACATAACATATACTCCTTTGTTCTGATTCAAATAGATATAGAAACTAGTCTTAGTCTATAGCATTTGCAGAATGTTTGCAAGTATACGAAAACTGTTGACGCAAATCATATTCTTATCTTTACTAAGCAAATAATAAGGAGCTTCGAGGCTGTTATCAGTATCTCGAAGGTCCTTTTCTGCTATATCTAATTCACTTGCCGATTAAGGATTACACCGCTTACAGGGCATATATCCCATATTGATGATATCTTCTCTGTTGCCGGTATATATCTCTTTGTTTTTCTCCTTCATCTGATCCACGCTGGAGCAGGACGGATAGTGGAATTTCATGGTGTTGGTATTCAGCACATAGGTAGTTTCCTGTGATTCCTGTGGCACTGACGGTTCCGGTGTGATCTGCACCGTAGTGTCTGTCTGGGGTTGTTGTGTCGGTGTTTCTATCACAATGGGTGCTGCCGCTTCCTGGGATGCCGCGTTGCTCTCTGCCCAGTTATCCCCGGTAGCATAATCAATACCGATCCCCGGCTGCACATTGTAGGCAAATACACAGAATTCGATTCCCTCTCCGACATCTTCCACAGAATAGGCTTCCATGAGGACACCGTCTGCCAGCAGGTTATCCCCGTCAAATATGGGAGTGACACGGTACAGGACATGATTCCCTGTATTTTTGATATAATCGCAGACTTTCGTCTCAAAAGGAAGCATTCCCTGCACGTTGAGATATCTGGTTCCTGTGATCAGGTTCTGCGGATTGGCGTTTTCCGCCGCCAGCATGTAGGCGATCAGGTGGCAGCGATTGTATAGGTATTTTCCGTCCACGTTATCGTATTTCACCAGATGCCAGCCGGTAGGCTTCACGGCTCCGATCTCCCCTCTCGGTTCTGTCGGCATCAGGTCCTGTCCTACGTTGGCATATGCCACGCCACAGCGCCCCAGGCTGTCCAGCTCGCTGTATGTCTCGAAGGACTGTGTGGTCAGATCTGCCTCTGTGAAATAAGGTTTGTTGCCATTGACCTCTGTATAAGGTGTGCCGGAGTATGCCGGAATCTCCCGGAGGGAAAATGCTGACGTGCCCTCTCCTGTCGGAACGTCTGTTGCAGATGTAACCTGCTGCGATTCTTGTGTATCTGAAGCGTTTTCCTGTGACTGTCCGGATTCGGGTTCCGATGCTGCAGTCTCCGATGCTTCCAGCAATTCGTAGGGGATCGTCGCCGGCTGCTCTATCGTATAGGTATTATCCTGCGGCGTGACGGTGCTTTCCGCACAGCCGGTAAATGTCAATAGCAGTACCAGCCATAGTGACAATTGTGTTATCAAACGTTTCTGAAATCTGTTGTGTTTCATTTTCATAGCTTGTCAATTACTCCCTTGTAAAACTCTTTGGAAATTATACCACATTTTTCTTCATCCGACCCGTGAATTATACTGAGTTTTGTCGACTTTTTCAGCAGATTTGGGTATATTACAGTCAAAAGAGATAGCCTTCCCTGAAGATCGTTCCGGATATTTGGTTGAGGCAACATG